>Ga0315901_10003242_pt1 | contig 21292 bp, 18 predicted proteins | sample LakEriMetagenome_10_FD_203761 | JGI IMG/M metagenome (GOLD analysis project Ga0315901, IMG submission 203761) | Freshwater fungal communities from buoy surface, Lake Erie, Ohio, United States - Buoy 2 MA116 | ecosystem: Environmental > Aquatic > Freshwater > Lake | place: USA: Lake Erie, Ohio... | reverse complement strand
TTCGCAACATGACTCTGAGTTATCGGTTTCAGGTTTGGGTCTGCGCTGGGATGCGCAGCGTTTTTTTGCAGATGATCAGCATATTTTTGCAAGTTTTTATTTGACTGCGAAGGGTCATGTTATTGAGGGCGCAGAACTCACCTTTCGTTTTACAGATGGACAGTTGACGAGTGTGGTCAATAAGACTTTCGGAGCAGAGAAGGCAGGATTGGCCGGATTTGTTGTGAGCGCATCTCGTGCAACGGAAGCGGCACGCGCGTTGCTGGGACCATCGGCGAAGGTCGTCTCACAATCCATGCAGAAAAAATTCGTTCCAAAGGCCGAAAACGGACGTTATGTGTTTGAGCCTGCCTTTCAATTTGATGCTCAATCTGCCACGGGTGATCTGTTCACGGTCACGGCTCATGTGAGTGAGAACAAAGTGCTTTCATGGAATGCTCACACTGTGTTTTTTGATGCACGCATCAGCGGTGTGATCAACCAGCGCTCACCTCGGGGGCCGCAAACAACGGTTGGCATGCCTTTCGCACAGGCGCAGTCACGGAGCGGTGGGTTATTCGGTCGCACAAACACGTACTCAGCTGACGCAGAGGGCTTTATTCGTATTCCGAATAATCAGAAGGCGAACGTTTTGCTGAGCTCAAAGCAGTTTAAAGTCCAAAACAAGACTGGCGCGTCTGCGTCCGCGCCGATCACAGGTGATGTAGTCTTTGATGCAACCTCGAACTCAACCCTCGCCGAAAACACAACATTCTATCATCTGGCAGTTGCGCAGGCATGGGCTCGTCCAGTGATTAATCCTGAATGGTTTAACAAGCAGGTCATTGCCAATGTGAATATCAACGACGTGTGCAACGCATTCTGGAATGGCCGCTCCGTTAATTTTTTCCGTGGAGGTGAGCGTTCTGCCAATGGAAGAACGGTCTCCTGCTCTAACACAGGTGAAATGGCTGATGTTGTGTATCATGAGTGGGGACATGGATTGCACGCCAACACGGGTGGTATTCGTGATGGGGCCTTTTCAGAAGGGATTGGCGATACGGTGGCTCAGCTGATCACAGGCTCTCCGGATGTGGGTCCGGGTTTCTTTGCAGACGGGCGTCCTGTGAGAAATCTTGATGGTGAGTACATGTATCCACCAAAGGAAGCGGATCGCGAGGTTCACAAAGAAGGACTGATTTTTGGTTCGACTTATTATCATCTGACGCAGGCTTTGGTTGCAAAATACGGAAGTGATACAGGTCGCGCAACAGCAAGACAGTGGTTTTTAAAGATTCTTTATACGGCGAGTCACTATACAGACAGCTATGAAGCAATCTTGGCATTAGATGCTGAGAGTGGACGTGCTGATGGTCGCGGACCTAATTACTGTCTGATTAATCAGACTTTTGCCCGACATGGTTTGGTTGTCAGAGATCGTTCTTGCAATTGAATGATTGATGTCATTAAGGCCAATCAAAGAGAGCGGCGAAGGATGTGCGGATTTGGTTGCCGCCTTCACCTTCATAGACACAACCATGATTGACGATGATCCGACGCGGATTGAGTTCTGCCAGTTGCTCAGCAAATCTGAGCAATTTTTTTTTGTCATTTGTCATCAGCCATTTCATCGCGCGTGTTGGCGCGCACCCATCACCCATATTGTTCAATGTATATAATAATCGTTTGAGCGATGTTTGGGGCATGGGCATGTTCATGAGTAGGTCGCAGACAACAAGGGTGCGCGAGTGGAGATGAAAAACGACTGATTCCTCAAATCGAACCCCAGCGACAGGAAAAAATTCGAGTTCGCGATCTTCCGAGACATAGGAGACATCAGTGGTAAACAAAATGCGCTGGGTCAGCTGAGGATGTTTATTTAAAAAAGTGCGCGGGCAAATGATCTGAGCGTGGGGGAATTGCTCCGCTATCCACAGCAGGTCGGAGACATGCCAAAGATTGGGAGCAATCAGGGTGCGGACAAAGCCCAGTGATGAAAGCCAATTGAGTTCTTCCGTCCTGAGTTGCATGGGATTGTGAATCCAAACCTCATTGTTGCGCGTGCGAAGAACTGTCATTTTGCGGCCGAGTGAATTCGTCCATGTTCCGTCGACAATCCACAGATTCGCAGCCAACTCTCGCGGTGGAGCGTAAGGATATTTAATCGCATCGGAATAAATGTAATTTTGATTCATGCTTTCAATTTAGTGGGCGGGTCGCTATGAAGCAATCCAACGAGGGTGTTGGTGAATTGGCGTCCGCCTTCTTTTGTAAGTGCGAGGGAACAGGTGAACGGTTTTTCAATTGAGTTTGATTTTCGAACAAATCTTTTGGCAAAGGTTGTCGTTGAGAATGGTGCTGGCACTCAAACACTTATCCGCGATGAAACTCGAATCGCCTGTGATTTTGAAGGTCCTGTGACCGGAGGAGAGGCCACTCAACTGTTGCTGCTGGTCAACGGATTTGCTCGCCCAAGAGCAGATTTCAGAGCATTTAGAAAGAGAATTCATACACAAATGCCGACTCTCGCCACTGTGGCTTTGGATAATCGTGGGGCAGGTGAAACAGTCGGCGGGTTGGAGGATTTGAGTGTCCAATCGATGGCCTTGGATGCAGCTTTTGTTGCGCAAAGTTTTGCTGCTGCCTTGAAGCTCCCGCAATATGCCATTTTAGGCATCAGCATGGGAGGGATGATTGCTCAATGTTGGGCCGCTCAGGATGCCCACGTCGCGCGGCTTGTTTTGGTGAGCACCACGGCGGGTGGTCCTGCGCGTGTTTGGCCTGATGGGATTGACCCCGAGGAAGCACGGCGAAAGGCCTTTGAGCCTTGGCCTGAAGATCCTGCGCTGATGCATCGACGCATGAGTCGATATTTTGGTCCTAAATTCCGCAAGTCATCACCTCTTTTGATAGAAATGATGGTTAAAAATATGCTGAAATCCCAGACAGAGAGGGGGGCTGAGGGCCGCTCGAAAGCTCAGTATAATGCGACCATTGGTTTTGATGGGATCGAGTTTGCCCGTGGGATTCAAAGTCCGGTCCTTGTACTGTCGGGGACCGACGATGAGATTATTCCTTCAGAAAATAGCAAGGAAATTTGCCGTCTTATTCCACAAGCGCAGCTGCGGCTGTTCGACGGAATGGGGCATTTGCTGCTCATCGAGGATCCAGAGAATTTTGTTGCAGAGGTCCGTAGTTTCCTCGAAGGTCCGTCGCGCAGGGGGAGGGTGCCTGATGAAACGTCCATATGCACTTGATGTGTCGGAAGCAGCTTGGAGAGAGTGGTGTCAGGCTCATGGTGCAAAGCCGTTCCTCGGCACTCAAATTCTTGAGTGGATGACACGTAAAAATTGTATGAGCCCCGAAAATTTTTCGAACGTCTCGGCTTCGCTGCGGGGGCCACTACGGGAAGAGTTCGACTGGTCACTGCCAGAGGTAGATACGGTCCTGAGCTCCGCCGATTTGTCTGAAAAAATATTACTAAAAACCGCAGACCAGCTGCTCACGGAATGTGTGCTGATGCCGTCTGAAAACCGTGTCACGCTGTGCGTCAGCAGTCAGGTGGGCTGCCGAATGGCGTGTACATTTTGCCAAACAGGGAAAATGGGGCTGACGCGCTCGTTGTCACGCGGCGAGATTCTTGCGCAAGTCATCTTGGCTAACCAACGGCTTATGCAACGGGGAGAACAACGACGGGTGACGAACATCGTCTTTATGGGAATGGGAGAACCACTTGATAATTTCGACGAAGTTGTTGCAGCCTGTGAAATTCTTCTGGATGAAAGATTCTTTGGTCTGTCGAAGCACCGTGTGACTGTTTCGACTTCAGGATTGGTACCTGCTATTGAGGAACTCGGGCGCCGCGTTCCGGTGAGTCTCGCAATCTCTCTTCATTCTGCGGACGATGAACAGCGTTCGCAGATGATGCCTGTTAACAAAAAACATTCACTTTCGGAACTTAAAGAGGCACTGTTGAAGTATCCTGTGCAAACACGGCACGGTATTACTTTTGAATATGTGATGATTAATGGCGTCAATGATTCTCTGCAGCACGCAAAGAAATTAGTTAAATTTTTACATGGCCTGAAAGCAAAGGTTAATCTGATTCCCATGAATCCTCATCCTGGTTCTGAAATGGTTGCAACCGATTCTGAGCGCATGCGTGAGTTTCAAAAATATTTGACTGATCGTTCGATCCCAGCCCCTGTTCGTTATTCGCGGGGGCAGGATGTGAGCGGTGCGTGTGGACAATTGGCGAGTAAAAGAAGAGACGAATTGAATCTGGCACCCCGCTCGGTCGCCTTAACCCGCCGCCGCGAATGGCTCGAACAACGCCGTTCACAAGTCCAAAAGCAGGAACTTTAATTCTCTGCGCCGCGTTTGATTGGGTTGTCGTCAGCTGGCTCGCTAATTGGAGTAATCCAGGCCAATTCTTGCGGCGTGTCCGGTTGTCAATTGTCGGTTGGGTCCAATGCCAACGAGGGATTGAAATTCAAGGGACAAGCAGAGGCCAAAACAGAATGCAGTCCAGCCAAACGTTGATCCCATACCGGGACCTGAGCCGTTGCTATCAAGAATGAATCCTGCGGCAGGAATGATGAAGGCGCCGGATTTAAATGCAAAGTATCGCCCAACAAGAGCCTGTGAGGGAGCAAGACTCACATCAACTGTCGAGATTGTTGCGTGAACTTTATAACTACTGACTGAACGAAAATCTGCGGCATTGGCGTGACCATTTCCATATCCGGCAGAGCCTCCTGCAATTCCTAGGCGGAATGCATGTGCAGGGGAATGAGTGAAAAAGCTGATGAACAAAAAAAGGATGAGCAGAATTGACTTCATTCAGAACTCCCAACCCAAGCCCGCTGTCACGCTCTGCATGTGGCCAAATGTGAGATAAAGAACACTGGTTCCGGGTGGTATGAACATTGAATTCCAACTGAGGCGGAATCTCAGATCACGGGTTAGCTTTGGTATCCAATGAAGACCGAGGGCTATGCCTGCACTTGAAGATAACTTTTCATTGCTCTCGCTTGCGGAATTGATGTTGTAGATTTTCGTCCGAGCAATGACTCCTCCAAGACCAACACTTGCAAAGCTGGTCTTGCTTTTTTCAAGTGCAGCAAAATAACTGAGGCGTGGAAAGGCAATTTGCTGCACAAAAGCCGAATTCTTTTCACCCACAAATGACGATTCAAACAAAACAGAGCGGCCACCAACCCAAGCGTGGGTGGCCGGCATCAACCGGTCATCTCCGAGTGTCACAAAGCCGCCACCGCCACCGAATTCAAACGCCAATGCTGCATTTGTCAGTAAATGTTGAAAGCAGCCGATCCATAGACACGTCAGGAAAAGAACAAAGCGTCTGAGCAATGAGAAGGTCAGCACTAGAGAACCTCGGCCACGTAGGGAAGATGACGAAAGTGTCCATCGAGATCCAAACCATAACCGATAACAAAGTTTCTACCGATTTTGAATCCAGTAAAATCAGCTTGCAGATCCGGAGCATGAGCCTCGGGCTTGTCGAGAAGCGCGGCAACACGCATGGATGCAACGCCGAGAGCGGTAAGTTGTTCCCTCAGAAAAGCAATGCTGCGACCGCTATCGATAATGTCTTCGACAATAAGTATATGTCGACCTTTCAGGCGGGGCGGCAGTTCAGAGAGCATCTCAATTTTTCCAGTCGATTGTGTGCCGTGATAGCTGCGAATCCTGACCGATTCTATCTCTGTCGGCATTGTCAGTTGGCGCACAAGATCCGCCGCAAATAAGAGCGCGCCATGAAGAACAACCAAGATCACAAGCGCAGATCCATCGGGCGGAGGGCATGCATTGATGTCTTGAGCTAGAGTATGAATCCGTGCGCTGATCTCTCGCTCGGAAAACAAAACCCGAACGTCACGCTCAACTCCGTTAATCAAAATCTTCATTGTCATGATTCTCCTACAGAGAGGCGAGTTGCAGTTTTAAGGACTAACTCGGCCATGATTTTAGCAACAGACGAGCCCATCTGGACAACCTCGGAGTGACTGAGGCGAGTCTCTGGGCCTGTCAGACCGGCGCCGTAGTTTGTCAGGCAGCTCAGGCCGGCAACTTTCGCGCCCATTTGTCTCGCTGCAATTGCTTCAATCACTGTGCTCATACCGACGGCGTGAGCACCCAGCGTTCTGAGCATTCGAATTTCAGCTGGAGTTTCATAGGAAGGTCCAAGAACGCCGGCATAAATGCCCTGCCTGAGATTGATTCCTGCTGCGGCTGCAGTCACGCGAAACGCTGACGCCCAGTTCTTGTCATAACATTGAGTCATGTCGCAAAACCGTTGCCCAAATCCATTGCCTGCAATGCCTGCCAAAGGATTGAGTCCACTCATGTTGATGTGATCCTCAATCAACATGAAGTCGCCCAGTTTCCAAGACGTTTCCAGACAGCCAGCCGCGTTGGTGAGAATGATTCCACGCACTCCCCAGGCAATCATGGCGCGGACATTATGTGCAACATCACCAGTCGAAAATCCTTCATAGGCATGATTGCGGCCGCGCAGAAAAGCAATTTTTCGCGTCGATTGTGTTTCTTCAATCGGGCACTCTCCAACGCGCAGCTCGCTGGCATGGCCAATCACTTCGCTGGCGGCGAATCCGGGAATTTCTGAGAATTTGAGTGAACGCATGGTTTCGATGTTTGGTATCGCTTGCCCAAGGCCGGAGCCAAGAACGATACACAGCTCTGGAGGATGTGGATCCCAGTCTTTCAGAAAATCCGCGCTTTGCTCGACGCGCAATTTATAGGGAGCATTCATTGGGTGAGTTCCTTTTCTTCCAGTTGAAAGAGAATCTGTAACGAAGTGAATGAAGGTCTCAATTCATTTAAAAACTTCATTGTATGCTGAGGCAGCGGAACTTCATACTCTTAGCTATCAATTCAGATTCTAAACCTGACAAAATGTAGCTCATTTTCGAGTGTTGTTCACTGCTCGGTTATTGACATCGAGGGACGGCCCAATTACGCCAAACCTGCTGTCAATCTTTTTTTTTAAGCCACATTTTATCTCAGGGATTATTCAATGAAGACGGAAGGTCAGTTCCGCACGGCGGCTGTTGCTTTTCTTGAATGTGCACTGGCACGGTTGAATGCCGAAGGATTTTTATTGGAGCCTCATTGGCACATTGATCATATATGCTTGCGGACTTCAACGGCCGACACTTACAATCGAATGAACGAGCAGTTGTCACAGTTTGCAACGTTGTTGGCTGAAACCCCTGTTAATGGGCGGATGATTTCCACGTTTAAATTAGGGACACCTCTGACTTGTCAGGGGTGGGAGATTGACCTCGTTGAAGTTCCGGCCCCCAAAGCTGGTAAACAGCACAAAGATGGGTTCGAGCATTTTGAAATTGTCAGCGATTTGTCATTTGCAGAGCTATCACAGAGATATGCGTCTTTTGCTCTTAAAAAAGATGGATTGAACAAGGATTTTAATCCTGAGCTTGAGTTTTTTTGGGATAGTTTTGCTGTTAAATTTCATTCAATGTCTCTCGAATCTGTGATTCGTGTTGAAGAAAATCATGATGTGATTTCAAAGTTGCATCGATCAAAAGTTTTGAGCCTCTTGCGAGGTTTTGATCCTCTCCTTGTAGGAACTTTTCCTCTAAACTTAGCGGGCGCAGGTTCGGATGTCGACATTCTGATCGATACACGGGGAATTTCGCAATTAACTTCTTTGACTGGGATGCAAAAGGACGTTGACACTCTTTCGGCAACGTCAGCTTATCTCGAGAACTGTTTTTCTCATTTTGATCATTTCGATTTGAAAAATCTAATTGTTGATGGTCGGCAAACCCTTGTGGCGCGATTTCTTGTTGATGGCCTTCCGTTTGAGTTGTTTGGTCAACCACGTTCGACAGTTTGTCAGGAGGCATTCAAACATTTTTTGGTTGAGGAACGGGTCTTGAAGTTTGGGGGACAAAAAGCCGCGCATCGCATCGCATCGCAGAACTGAGGGCTATGGGGTTGAAAACTGAACCTGCATTCGCAAAGGCAATGAATTTGTCCGGTGATCCCTTTCATGCTCTTTTAGAGCTTCATTTATGGAGCAATGCAGAGCTTGCTGCACTGTGTCGTCAGATTTTTTGAGGGGACGGTCATGACAATCCCTTGTCTGTTTGGGGAAAGCATGATTGATTTTGTGTGCTCTGAAAATGTCTGAGGAATGATTAGGTCTTCTTCCGTAATGAAAGAGCGACTTTTTTTCTCTTCTTCGTTGAACGGATTGATCATGGAGGATTTGGCGATGGTTCGACAGTTTTTGATGGTTTTGGCAAGTGCGTTGGCTGCAGGTTCTGCATCTGCTGCTGACTCTTTTAAAATTGATACGTCTGCCAGCAGTGTGAGATGGAAAGGCACCAAAAAAATTGGTAGCGCTCATGATGGAGCCATTTCAATGAAGGAAGGGCTTGTCTCTTTCGATGCGAAGGGGGTGCTGAGCTCAGGCCGATTTGTTGTTGATATGTCTACGATCAGTAACGAAGATCTGAAGGGAACTCCTGACTATCAAAAGAAACTCGTCGGTCATTTATCGAGCCCCGATTTTTTTGACGTCGCAAAGTACCCCACTGCTGAATTTAAAATTACCAAAGTGACTCCTGATCCAAAGAATAAGAACGAGATGACTTTGGCAGGGGATTTTACGATGATTGGTAAAACTCATCCAGTGTCGTTTCCGGCAAAAGTATCCGTGGTCAAAGGTGTTGCAACCGGTGAGGCAACGCTCAAAATTGATCGGACAAAGTGGGGCCTCAAATACGGTTCAGGCAATTTCTTTAAAGAGTTGGCCGCTGATAAAATTATTAGCGATGAATTTGAGCTGACTTTTAAGTTGGTCGCGAAGAAGTGACTTTTGCGTTCAGAATTGTCTACGCCTGACAGCGGCAGGCCTGCCGCTGTCCTTATCTTCCTCAATAAGTTTTTTCTGCAGTGTCTAGAAAGCGTTCATAAGTGAGAAACGCCTTTTCCACGGGTGCTGGCGTTCGCAGGTCAACCCCGGCATCGTGCAGAATATTGAGGGGGGATTTTGAGCCACCAGCCTTCAAAAGTCCGAGCACTCGTTCACGTGCTGCGTTTGTTGATGAAGGATTTTTGAGTTCTTCAAAAAGAGCAAGAGAGGTGCAGTAGCTTGTCGCATATTTATACACATAAAAAGTTGAATAAAAGTGTGGAATGCGCATCCATTCAGAGGCATTGAGCGGGTCAAATCCGCTGTCGGGTCCATACCATTCGCGGACAAGACGTCCATAAAGGTCATCAAACGCATCGGCCGTGAGAGCATCTCCGGCATCGACTTGACGGCTTGCTTCCCATTCAAAGGTCGCGAACTGGGTTTGCCGCAAGACGGTTCCTTCAAATCCCTGCAACCAATGCGACAGGCAGTCGCGTGCAAGAACAGTGTTTGGCATGTGAGTGAGAATGTAATCGGAGAGAAGAACTTCGTTGAGTGTGCTTGCGACTTCTGCAACAAAAATCGTATATCCTGCTAAATGATAAGGCTGCGATTGATTGGCAAACCAGCTGTGCATGGAATGACCAAGTTCGTGCGCAAGTGTGAACAGATCTCTGAGTCCTCCGGTCCATGTGAGCAGCATGACGGGATTGGAGTCATAGGTCCCCCACGAAAATGCTCCCGAACGCTTGCCTTCATTTTCGGCCCAATCGACCCATCTTTGTTCGGTGAGGCCGCGACGGGCGATTTCGACGTATTCACTCCCCAAAGGAGTGAGGCTTTTTAGGATAAGATCGCAAGCATCTGAAAAACTGATGCTAAAATGATCGTGACCGGTTGCCAGTGAAACGTAACGGTCGTAGGAGTATACCTGATCAAGATTGAGGATCTTTTTTCTCAGACTCATGCTCTTGTGCAAAGACTTTAAATTTTTCCGAACGGTGGAAATCAAGCCAGAGTAAATTTCCACCGGAATATCGTCGTTGAATAGTTGTGATTCGAGGAATCCATTGAAACCACGGATTTTTGCAAGAGTTGAGCCTGTCATGAGGCGTGCAAAAAAATTGCTGGCGATTAAATGCCTTGATTTAACAATTTCTTTAAAAAGAGATTCAAAGGCGCTTCTCCGAAGAATGCGATCGGTTGATTCCAAAAGTTGTCCGTAACGGCCATTGGAAACAAGGTGTTCCTTGCCACTGGAATCCTTTGCGTTAGGAAACTTGAGATCGACGTTGTTCCATTTGGAGTGAATTGTTGAAAATTGCGCCAACGGCGTGGACAATTGAGTGAGAATGAGTTCCTCGCGTTCGCTGAGAACATGTTTTTGTGCACGCAGGAGCTCGGAGAGTTCGTAATGGTACTCTCGCAAAGGTTCTGCTTCAATCCATTGCGGGAGAGCTTGAATGCTTAGTAGTTCGGGATTTAAAAAAGACCATTGTGCCATGAGAGTTGCGTTGATCTGTGAAATTTTTGCCACTGCTTCGCTGGATTGAGCATCGCCAACGTCTTCGGCGTTACGAAGACCGGCGTAGACGTAAAGGTTTTCGAGCGTGCGGGTGAGTGTGTTGCGTTCGGTGAGTGCTGCAAAAACCAGCGTGGGACCACCTTTTTCAAGTTGACCTTTAAATTTGAGGGTGAGGGTTTCGTTTAAGATCGCCTCGGTGGGCAACGCATCGAGAGCTCGGCGCCAACCATCGAAGTCATTGAAGAGTTTACTGAGATCCCAAGTCTTTATGGAGTCAACCTCAGCGCGCTTTGGAAGAGCCATTGTCTCAACATTGTTTGTTTGAGAAGTCATAGTCATTTGTGGTCCCTCTCTTATATATGAGTGACAAGGATATCCCGCGTCAGCTTGTGCGGCAACCAATCCAGCGGTTATGCTACATGTCCGGTGGTGAACATGAACAGAACTCTTTTTCCTCATTTTTTCGCCTTTTTGCTCACAGGCGGGCTGTTGGCTTTCCCTGGAAGCTGTTTGGATCTGCTGTTGCGCGATTTCGGTTGGTCACCAGCATTGTTTGGTTTTGCGATGATGCTGCAGGGCTGTGCCTCGTTTGTCGGGAGTCGATTTGCCAGCAAGCGTTGTGGCGGTGAGCATTACCGTCGCTGGACATTTCGTAGTCTCTGGTTTTTGGCAGTCGGCATTGTTCTTTATTATTTTTGCGATTGGACAACCCTGCCTTTGGCACGTGGGCTAGGAATGCCTGAATTTACTGCGACACTGCTCAGATTACTGGGGATCTGCTGCATTGGGTTTGGAATCGGGACAAACGGAATTTTTAATAATGCCGCCGCACTGTCGGGGCCGTCCCCTTCGTTTGCATTGAATTTACTCAACATGGGCTTTACGACCGGCGCGGTTTTATTGCCTTTGACGACGAGTCAGTATCTGCGTTTTGCAGATGTTGACAGCCGCTTGTTGTGGCGAACTCCGGTTGTTTTTCTGTCCCTCTTTTACATCCTGTTATCATTATATGTCCTTCATAGCCGACATTTGAGTCAGCCCCCGCCGGTCAAGTCAATGAAGGAATCCTCAAGTAGCAAAATTCCACCCCTGCCTGTGATCGCCGCCAGTCTCGTTTTGTTTTGTTATGTTGGGAGTGAAATCAATCTCTCGAATAATTTGGGTCTTCTCTCGGAGCGGCTGTTTTCTTTCTCAGCTGATACGTCAAGGGTTGCTAGCTCATTTTTTTGGGGTGGCCTACTGGCTGCGCGTATATTTTTTACTTTTCATTCCCGAAGCCCCCATCGTTATCCGTATATCATGGCGATTTTAGCATCGTTGTGCCTCATTCTTTTTCTGATGCTGTTTGGCGGAGTCGTCCCGAACAACGAATTTGCAGTGATGGTATCTCGCCTGCTGATTCTTGGGTTAGGCCTTTGTATCGGTGGGATGTACAGCTTAGCATTGGGTTCATTGACTTTGTTTTTTGATTCTGTTCAGGATTCCCGCCATTTTGCTAATTTTACAGTTCTATGCGGGGTGGCTGGCGCGGTGCTTCTACCATTTGCTTACGGACAATTATCAGCTGTTTTCGGTTTGCTGCCGGCGACTTGGTTTATTGTCGTTCTGTTGACTGGAATGCTCATGGGCACATTGATACTCGCCCTGGCGCGCCGTCGTTTAATTGAGCCGGCCGTTCGAGCGAATATCTAAATTTCATTCGGTGGTTTTTTGTTTTTTAAATTTTTTACAGTGGCAGATCGGCGCTAAAAGCGGCCTTCATGGCTGCAGGCTGCTCCGGAAAGGCATCGTAGATTTCCAGTTTAATTTCATTGGCGCGGATCGCAATCATAACTGGCATAAGGCGTGAGAACTTAGATTCAATGTCTGGTCCCTCTGAGGTAGGACCAGAAGAGAGATTGAAAAATAAATTATCAACTTGAACTCTGAGGTCAATTTTTTGTGAGGGTGGATAGTCGGCGCTGACTCGCTTTCTCACTGCAGATGTCAGAGACAGTGGTGAAAACAGTTGGTGTGCCGCAAGTACAATATTTTTACTCATATCGACAGTAATAATGTCAACATCAGAGCTGTCGAGCTTGGCGCGTCCATTAACATAGCTGCCGCCCATATAAATGGTGTACTGAGAAACAATCGGGCGCCTCGATTTTTCTTCGGCCAAAAATTGCTGGAAGATTTTAGCAACGTCCGCAACTTGCTTTGCTGTGTAATTTCCTCTTGAACCATCTGGAAAAATCAAAGTTCTAAAGACTTCGAGGTAGGAATCGTAGGCAGAGATTACGTCGGATTTAACCTTTGCATGAGTCGAAATTATTTTCAGAGGATTCACCGCATAGCTTAAGATCATATCGAGGCACCGTTTGGGAGCAACAGTGGTAGACTTCCATGAGTGATCACCTTTCCCTGCCGAGGAATAGATGGACTTGACCGTGTTCATGATTTGTTCACGCAGATCGTCGGGGAGCAGCGACAATTCGGTGCTGCCGGGGACACTGGGAAGGCCATCGGTCGCGCAGACACTCACAAAGCGACTCCACTCATTCGTATCAAAAACGGCCCGCAGCACACGCTGCTTTGTAGCCTCGGCTCCTATCATGGCCTTGACCTTGAGAGATAATTCTCGCCTTTCGGAGCTTGAAGATTTGGCCGCTGCCAGTGCTAACTTTTCCAAGATCGATGGGTTGCGTTCGACATCCTGCAAGGGGTTTGTCTTTAAAATGGATTCAGCTGTCAGAAAATGCTCAGAGGACTTCGAGCGGATGGCGGTGTCATTTAGATTTCGCTTTTGACAACTCACAAGCGTTGCAATGAAACAGAGAATGACTGAAGCTTTAAGAGGTGGGCATAGAATGTTCCGACTGGCTCGGGTACACTGTTGAATTATAAAATGAGATGATAGTTCTGACATTGTTGGTTTCCTGCTCTTTTGGCGTTGAAAGAGGATACGTTTAAGTCTGTTGACCCTCCGGGCTCACGTCAAGGTCGGATCTGTTTTATTTTTGTCGTTTTTTGTGATTTTGTGAAATATTCTCTTTGAATGTTCCGCTCCGGAAACGCAGCGCGGTTGATCAGATGGGAGATGCAGATGACTTTGACGTGGACACGGCGGCATGCACTCAGGAATTTGGGTTTGCTGCTTTTGTGCCCACCTTTTTGGCCTGCTCGTGCCAAGGCAACGGAAGGCGAATGGGTGTTGGGTTTCGGCTCGTGCATGTCGGGTCGACGATCGCAGAATTTTTGGCAGGCTGTTTTTGCGCGCCGTTATGACCATTGGTGCTTTTTGGGCGATGCGCTCTATCCTGACAATGATAATCTTGAAGGTTTGCAACGAGCCTATCAAGAACTTTCGCAGTCGAGCTCATTGGCTGCTCTTCGTGAACAGGTTTCAGTTTCTGCCACGTGGGATGACCATGATTTTGGCGCTGACAATGCAGACTCGTCTTTGCCCTTCAAAAATCAGTCCCTGTTGCTCTTCAAAAATTTTTGGAAGCAGACGTATGCATCTTTAAGCGACGGTGTTTATTCCTCGCGCACCTTTGAAAGTCAGGGGAGAACCATTCATCTTATTTTGCTCGACCTCAGATTTCATCGGACCGCAGTCGAAAAGAATTCGAGCGGTGGACAGTTATTAGGTGCAGACCAATGGGCTTGGTTTGAAAAAGAAATGGAGAGGCCAGCGCATCTCAAATTGATTGGTTCGAGCATTCAAGTGCTTGCGAGTGAACACAATTTCGAAAAGTGGGCTAATTATCCTGCCGAATTCGACCGGCTGATGGCCGTTGTCGGACGCAGTACGTCACCCACCGTTTTCTTGTCTGGAGACAGGCATTTTCATGAGATTAGCAAGTCCCAATCCGTCAGCGGACGGACTCTTTATGATTTTACTTCCAGCGGCCTCAATAAGGCGGATGGTTTGTCTGTTTTTGAGCGCAATCGGCTGAGAATTGAACGCTGTTTGGATGATGGTTTTGGCGAGGTACGTGTTCAGTGGGAAGGCGATCTGCCGTGCGTGACCTTGCAGATGATTGACAACTCCGGCAACATTCGATTCTCGCAAACAGACACACTTATTTAGTTTTGGAGGAATTGCTGTGCAAATGAACGTCCGGCTCATTTCTGGTCTTGCTCTTGTGGTTGCGTTTGTGTCCGTTGAAATGGCGTGTTCAAAAAAGAAATCTGGAGGCGGCGATGATACTTCCGGTAACAGCACGTTTGCCGTATCAGGGCAGCTCGCCGTGCAAACGAATCTTGAAATGGCAACGACTCTGCCGGATACTGTCTATGCAATTCCATCAAACGTGATTGAAAATATTTATAGTTTTGACAAATCGATGCTGCAAAAATTTAGCGTCGGCGCTGACGGTAAATTCACAGCATCTGTTTCTTCCAGAAGTGGAGACGTATTGCTTGTCGCAATGGACAGCACTGCGAGCACTCGTCTGGACGGAATCCGCGGTGTGCTTTCACTGCAGGACGACAGTGGCTCATTAATGAAGATCCCGGCAGCTGAGGGCACCGGTTCAGTCGATATGGGAACCCTGAGTCCTGATTCTACCGGCAAAGAATTCAAATCCGAAAAGAAAACAGACGATGTTAAAAGTTCTTTCAGTTTGGACGTATCAAAAATAAAAGAAATCGCGAGGACAGATGATTCCGCGCGCGGACTCATTAATGTGATTGCTAACATTCAAGATAACGGCGATTACATCTTTGCGAAGCCTTATATGGTCTTCAAGAGTAATATCCAAAAGATAAAAAATGTTTCATCAGCATCAACTGATCTGACCTACAACGGATATGGGCTATACTTTATTGCTCAGTGGGCTGGCTTAACGATGGAGTCTTTGTGTGGCGGTGCCAGTGCGTCCAATAAGCTTGCGTTGCTGCCGCCCTCGGGAACAACACTGAAGCTCTGTAAAGAAAATGATTCGAGCCAGTGCAGAACCTATGATCAGGTGACCAATGGCAACACCAAAGCGGTGGAAAGTGAAGGAAACAGCCGGAGTTCGTGCACCAGTGATATGACGGGGCAATCGATCGCTGCGAATGATGGAAATTTTTACACGTCAAATGATTCCAGCACATCAGGTGGTGCCAGACCACTCAACTTCAATTGGGGCGGCGGGGGCTATGATGGTCAGCTGGCCTCGGGCGTATGGACTCTGAAATTGAATGATAACGTAGTGGGTCGCTATGACCTGGCCGCAGCAAATCCGCTCAACGCAAACAGCAAGGCCACCGTTTATGTTCCGAGTGTGAAGGCTGTTCTCGATAGCTCCAACAAGGTCACTCGCATTGAGGTTCAGTGGAGCTTATGGAATTCTTCGACAAGTTCCTATGAGCTCGTGAGCAGTCTTGAAACATTCAACAGAGTTGTTCGTGATGCGGGCGCTGAAATTGCAGACTACAGTGGCGGTTGTTCATCGAAGTCAAAGTTTGATCAATTAACAACGAGCGGGACAACAATGAGCCTTGACGTGAGCTCTTTTGGTGCGGCATTCCCGTCAAGCACATACTCAGGCAGTGGAAGCAGTTGTGATGCAGAGTCGATTGCTGTTTCGTATTCTATGAACGGTGTCACTTATCGTTTCGATTTCCGTCCGTTTTATCAATAATCTGTGACAGATGGGAGCGCGGTGTCGCTCCTGCGAGGGGAATATCATTTAAATTAACGCGCAGCTGCATTCCTTCGTTGTTGCTTTTTCCCTTGAGAACAATTTGGTAGTGCATGTGACCCGAGGGTTCGGTACGTCCGCAAATTGCAGCGATGTTGAAGCCCGCTCGTGTGGCCATGTTTTCCCTTATTTCATTCCACTCATTGCGTTGCCAGTCCGTATGAGCCTGCAGGGGATCGGAACAAAAGATCAGCCGTCCCAAATGAGCGTTGAGGGTTGCTAATAAATGACGATCGGCACGGCTCATCTGTTGCTTAACATCACGCAGAATTACGACATCCGGATCATTGCCAAAACAGATTCCATCTAAGCCTGCGCGTGTGATTGTGTTGACGAGGGTGGCGCGTGTGGAGACTTTTTCGCGACTTGCGGTTGTTCCCATTTCTGCATTCTCCCATGTTTCACACACGTCGGGACCAATGCGTGAATAATGACATCGCCCATAGGCTGAACTGAGAGTGGCTCCGCATGAAAGAAGCTTTGCGCCATACTTGCGGCACTCGTCATACAAAAACTGGTGAGCGCGCACGGCCCGTTGCGCGCGCGTCAGTCCGCCAGCTGAAATTCGGGCACTTGCATACAGAAAATCAGCTTTAAGAAAACTGCAGCCCCACTCTTTAAAATAGGTTTGCAAAACTCTACGCAGGTGTGCTTGAAATTCTAAATTTTCAGTGTCCAACGCAAAGAAAAGGCCACCCCAGAGCGGATGGTTTCCGCAGACAACTGCCTGCCCGGAGCTATTTTTGAGAACCCATTCAGGATGTAATTTGACAATGTTGGAATGCTCAAGTGCGATAAAAGGAGCGCACCAGATCCCTCTCTCCAACCCCTTCGACTTTGCAACGTCAAACAGGGACTTAAGTCCATTCGGAAAACCGCTTGCACTTTTTAACCAGTCGCCGACAGTCGCCTGATATCCATCATCAACTTGAAAAATTCCATAGCCCGTTGAAGAGTCGATACCTGCCAGATCGGAGGAAAGATTTTCTTCATTGATGGCATTGTAGCGATGGTACCAGCTTGTGTATCCGGTCACGGGTTTTAGCTCTGCGATAAATTCGTCCTGTGTTTGATGACGCGGAGTTCTTTCAAATTGACGGATCAATCTCATCCATAAATTTTGAGCGTTTGACAGGCTTGGGAGAAAAGCACATTCGGGTTCAGGCAGCATCCATGCACCCAAAAGTGTTCCGTCGTGGTCTGTGTCACGTCGTGAACGGATGCTGGCAAAATCGGCACCCTCGCATTCCAGAGCGATGTCAAAGAGCTGTTCTGTGAGGTTGATTTCAAAGACCGTCGAAAAAAGATCTTCATCAAGAGCGCCATAAAATGCGTTGCTCGCCAAGCCTTCGAGCGTGGTATAGGTGAATGACCAACTGTGGAATTGTCCCGCGACCTTCGAATAATGGTAGAGCCCTGCATCACCAAATACTTCGCGCTCGGGAAATGACTCTGTCGGCAGCGCCTGATTCTTACCGAGCATTGGAGACTCGGACCAGCACTGGTACCCATTGGCAAGCGCAGATTCAACATTGGAGTGCAGTTTAAAACCACACAGCCGCAACCAGCGGAAGGGCCAAACCATCGCACCGGTGTGGCCCACGATTTTTACACTCAGCGACCACTGATTGTAAGCGCGCAATCCTAGAGGAGCGAGATTCTCTTTTCTGAGAATGAAGTTTGCAAGTCCTTGTGTGGACGGAAGTTCGAGCTGTGCTTCCCAGATATCTGTGGTTTTCTGTTTAAATCGTGCGGCGCGGTTGAAGCATTTATCGTTTTTAAAGGTCGCATCGATAAAAAGATGACTCATTTTCCAGCTCCCATCGTCAATCCACGGATAAAATGCTTTTGCAAAAAGGCAAAAATCAAGACCGGCGGGATGGCAGCGATCACAGCACCGGCGCTTTGGAGATGGTAACTCGCAATCCATTGGCCTTTGAGGTTTTGCAGTCCCGACGTGATTGGTTTGATGTCATCGGTTTGAATGAGGATTAACGACCACAAATAATCATTCCAAATCCAGGTGAATTGGAGAGTCGCCAATGCCGCAAGCGCGGGTTTCATGAGCGGCAGAATCATCTGCAGGTAAATGCGCCATTCACTGCAACCGTCAATCCGTGCCGCTTCGATGATGCCATCGGGAATCGTTCGGACAAAATTACGCATAAAAAATGAAGAAAAGCCTAGTTGAAAAGCGACATGAAAGAGAACAACTCCCACGCGTGTGTCGTAGGTGTGGAGTACGTGACTCGAAAGATAAAAAACAGGAATAAGCAGAATTTGAAAGGGCAGCAGCATGCCGGCCAAAAAGACAAGCAGCAGTTTGTTGTTCCAGCGGAAGCGCAGTTTTGCCAAAACGTAACCATTGAGCGAGGAGAAAAACAAAATCGCTATAACTGAGGGAATGGTGATGACCAGTGAATTCCAAAAGTAATTTGAAAATTTTCCAACAGTGAACGCTTCAATATAATTTTGAAAGCTCCACCGTCGCGGAAGGGTCCAATAGAGTCCTTCGTTGAGTTCCTCCAGTGATTTGAGGCTCGTGAGTAAACTGGCAAAAATGGGAGCCATCCATAGCAGCAAAAGTGCTGTTGCGAATATCCAATAGAGCGGCCCGCGTTTTTTGGGTTCCATGGTGGTCAGCTCCTTCCTGCATCTTCTTTGAGTGTTTGACGCAGATAAAGAAGAATCAGCAGCAAGCTTGTTGCAAACAACACAACTGAAATGGCAGCGCCGTAGCCATAGCGGAAGTTCTCAAAAGTTTGCTGGTACATGTAGAGGCCCAGCACGTTGGAGCTGTTGGCTGGTCCACCGGCCGTCATAATCGAAACCAAATCGAAGGAGCGCAGAGCGCCAATCATGGTTACAATGACCACGATAAGGGTCGCGGGCCGCAGCATTGGCAGCACAATGTGCCACAGCAATTGCCAGCGGCTGACACCCTCAATTTCTGCAGCTTCAATCACATTTTTTTGCAAATTGCTGAGTCCTGCCAGATAGAGGACCATGCAATAAGCCGCGTGTGGCCAGCTGGCTGTCAAAATGAGTCCTGCTGTTGCCCAGCGGTCGCTCGACATGAGGGTAAAATGCTCGCCGTCTTTGAGCACGCCGAGGGCAGACAGGATGTATTCCACAAGGCCGAAATTGGGTTGCAAAAACCAGCTCCACACCGTTCCGACAACGACAAGACTAAAAACCATCGGCATAAAAAACATGGATTTATAGAGGTTGGCATAGCGGGATTTGACGTGAAAAAAAAGCGCCAATGCCAAGCCGACGGGAGCAGAGAGACTAAAAAAGATGAGCCAGTAGAGATTGTTGCGAATCGACGTCCAAAACACGTCGTCCGACCAAAGATCAATAAAATTTTGAAGGCAACTGTTCTCGCTTTGAAGGCACAAAGGTAAAACTGCGGATGAAATTCCATCCCATTGGGTGATGCTCAGATACAGCGAGAAAAAAATCGGGAAGATAACGTACGTTCCGTAAAGAAGCAGCGAAGGCGCCAAAAAGCGCCATGCGGTCCGATGATCTCGTTTATGCGATAAAGTTGCCATCGTTTGAGCCTATCCATGGCCAAAGAATGAAAGAAAGAGAATTCCAAAACAAGGCAGCGATCAGCGGTAAACACGTTTGCGGGTGTTCTCGAGCCGCGACAAAATTGCATCTGTGCGTTCAGGATAGCGCATGAATTCGACGAAACCATCCATCCCGACCTTGGCCACTTCGGGATCGGCGTCGCGGTCAAAAAACTGCGACAACCCGCTCGCTTGCGTCAGAATCTGTTGACCTGATTTGAGGAAGATATTGGAGGAGTCGATTTTGGCTTGAGCGTTGACGGGCAGCAGGCCTGTGACCGCGTTGTATTTTTGCTGAACATCGGGTCGAGCCAAAAAGCTGATGAACAGCTTGGCATTGGATTTGTTGCGTGCCTTTGCGGGAATGAAAAAGACATCCGTTGGAGCGACTTGCGCCGTTGGAATTTTGGGATCGATTGTTGGGAATGGAAAGAAATCAACTTGAGCTTTGACAGAACTCGGAATTTCGGAGGCAATGAAGTTCCCCATCAAATACATGGCTGCTTTTCCTTGCCACAACAACGCTGAGGCTTCCTGCCACGTCATAGCCGGAGCTGTCTCAGGAAAGGCTCCGACTTTTACAAGTTGTGCCCATGCAGCCATGGTTTTTTTGACTTCCGGTGACGTGTAGCTGGCTCGACCGGAGAGCAATTTCATATGAAAGTCATAGCCATTGACGCGCATATTGATGAAGTCAAACCAAGCAGCCGAGGGCCATGCCTGTTTTGTTCCGATCGCCACAGGAATCAATCCTGCCGCCTTGAGTTTCTGGCTGGCAGCAAGAAACTCATCCCAGCTTTTGGGTGTCGATGTGATGCCGGCTTTTTGGAAAAGATCTTTTCGGTAGTAAAAGCCCCAATGATAGTAGTTTGTCGGCATCAGGTATTTTTTACCATCAAAAGAAATGGCCGAAAGCGCTCCCTTAGAAAATTGGCCTTGTGCGGCATTAAAAACATCATCGAGAGGTTCAACAAGCTTTTTGTCGACAAAAAATTTAGCGCGGTTCCCTGCAAACCAAGTGGCAACATCGGGAGGGTTGTTGGGCAGCCATGTGCGGATTTGAACTTTGTATGATTCGTGGTCAATGGTGTTCACCGTGACCTTGATGTTCTGGTGTTCTTTTTTAAAGTCTGCCAGAACAGTTTCAAAAGCTTTTTTTGAGGTTGGATCTGAATGCATGGAATTGATGACCAGATCCCCGCCACCGGCTCGTGCATAGTGAGGAGTCAAAAATGTTAAGGCGGACAAGCCTATCAATGCCTTTAATGTAGAAGCTGAACGGGATATCTTTGAAACAAACAAAGGCGACAGCAAACGCAACTTCATCACAAATACCTCTTTCAACGAAGACCAAAACGACGAACGAATTCAGTCAAAAAGGCGACATTTTCGACAGGTGTGGTCTGCCGAATGCCATGCCCGAGATTGAAAATATAGCTCAAACCATCCAGCGCTGTACCTGACGTCAACACATCCTCGAGTGATGCTTGTAGCTCACGCTGGCTGGCATGGAGGATGAGCGGATCGAGATTTCCTTGCAAAGCTTTCACATGCCCTTTGGCCTGTGCTCCCGCTCGGGCAAGATTTTGTCGCCAGTCAACCC
>Ga0315901_10003230_pt1 | contig 21326 bp, 19 predicted proteins | sample LakEriMetagenome_10_FD_203761 | JGI IMG/M metagenome (GOLD analysis project Ga0315901, IMG submission 203761) | Freshwater fungal communities from buoy surface, Lake Erie, Ohio, United States - Buoy 2 MA116 | ecosystem: Environmental > Aquatic > Freshwater > Lake | place: USA: Lake Erie, Ohio... | reverse complement strand
TGGGCGCACCTGAACATGCCTTTCTTGACCACCATGCCGTGCGTATCCGCTTTGTGCATGCGGCATCGAACGGCAGGATCGTGGGTCGTATTCCCGTGCGTGGGACCCACAACTACTTCCTGGGCAGCGACCCGGCGAAATGGGGTGTCAATGCCTGTGCGTTCAGCGAAGTGATCATGGAGGACGTAGCTCCAGGGTGCAATGCCGTTTTCCGCACCGGGCATGCCGGACCGAAATACGATCTGGTAGTGGCCCCGCACACCGACCCGAGCAGGGTGCAGATCGCATATGAAGGAGCCACTGAGCTACGTCTGCGCAACGGGGCCCTCATCATTGGCACCACCTTGGGGCGCCTGATGGAACGGATCCCACTGGCCTATCAGGAGATCCATGGGGAAAGGCGTCCGATTCAGTGCCGATACACCTTGAAGAACGGGATCGTCGGCTTCGCACTGGGCCCCTACGACAGTTCGCGTCCCGTGGTGATCGACCCCGAACTCTCGTTCGCTACATTCAGTGGTTCCGTCAGCAACAACTTCGGTTACTCGGCCACCTTTGATGCGGCCGGGTTCCTTTTCGCAGGGAGCACGGCATTCGGCAACCAGTACCCCACGACCATGGGCGCCTATCAAACGACCTGGGCCGGAGGCACCACCGACATTGCCATTACCAAGTACGACACCACCGGCAGCTTCCTGGTCTGGAGCACGTATATCGGTGGATCGGCGGCGGAAATGCCACATAGCTTGATCGTGGATGAGAACGACCAGGTGATCGTGCTGGGCACCTCGGCCTCCACCAATTTCCCCACCACCGCGAACGCCTTCGATAACTCCTTCGCCGGAGGCACGGCCTTCACTCCCGCAGGACTGGGCCTCTCCTACCCGAACGGCTCCGATATGATCATCGCGAAGCTTAGCGCGAACGGTTCGGCCTTGATCGGGTCGACCTACCTGGGCGGCACAGGCAATGATGGGCTCAACTCGGCACCAGCCCTGAAATTCAACTACGCCGATGAGGTACGTGGCGAGGTCCTGTTGGATGTGCTTGGGAACGTCTGGATCGTGAGCTGCACGCAGAGCACCAACATGCCTGTTACGGCAGGCTCGGCACAATCGCTATTCGCAGGTGGTGGGCACGATGGCTTTGTGGCCCGATTCAACCCAGCCCTTAGCCAACTGCAATATGCGAGCTACATCGGCGGCAGTGGTGCGGACGCCGTGTACTCGGGCGAATTCGACACGGCGGGTCATCTGTTCGTTTGCGGCGGCACTACAAGTACCGATCTGCCTGCCTCGTCCACCGCATGGGCCCCGAACAATAATGGCGGTGCGGCCGATGCTTTCGTTGCGCGCTTCAGCATCAATGGCGCGGTGATCGAAGCACTCACCTACTATGGTTCCGGTGCTTATGACCAGGCCTACTTCGTGGAGCTTGATGGCAACAATGATGTCTACCTGTTCGGGCAAACCTCCGCACCAAGCGGGCAGCTGAACCTGAACGCCGCATACAATGTGCCGGCAGGTGGACAGTTCATCGCCAAGCTGGACCAGGGCCTCAGCCAACTGCTCCTGGCCGCCCGCACGGGAAGTGGCGATGGCACACCGGACATTTCGCCCACAGCGTTCCTGGTGGATGTATGCGACAAGATCTACACCAGTGGATGGGGCAGTAGCGCCGGAGGGCTCGGTGGGTCGCTAACCACGACCGGACTGCCCGTTTCCGCTGATGCCCACCAGCCGAACACCGCCGGCCACGATCTGTATCTGGCGGTCTTCGACATCAATATGAACGCCCTCACGTACGCCACGTTCTATGGCGGCGACCTCAGTCCCGAGCACGTGGACGGTGGCACCAGTCGCTTTGATCGCAGGGGACGAGTGTATCAATCGGTATGCGCAGGATGTCAGAACAACGATGACTTCCCGACGACGCCCGGTGCCTGGAGCAATACGAACAACAGTTCCGGATGCAACAACGCGGTGCTCAAATTCGATTTCGATGCCCCTCTGACCATCGCGGCATTCCTGGCCCCTGATACGGTATGCGCTCCGCTCACCGTTGCATTCACCAACCTGAGCAGCGGTGCCACCCAGCACCTCTGGAGCTTCGGCGACGGACAAACCTCGAACGCTACTTCGCCGACACACACCTATGCTCAGCCAGGCACCTACACGGTCACGCTCACGGCGAGCAGTCCGAACACCTGCAACGGACAGGACATCGCCACGCGAACGGTCACCATCGCACCAGCCGGACCGCTGTTGCAGGCCATGAATGATACGCTCATCTGCGGACCGTTGAGCTCCTTCGAGCTGATCGCCACCAGCTTTGGTACGGCGAGCACCTGGCACTGGAGCAGCAACGCGCAGTTCACCGACATGCTCAACAGCCCCTCCACGGACAGCACGGGGACTGTTTCGCCCGCTGTAAGCGGAACCTATCATATCCGTGCGAGCAACGGATCGGTCTGTACTGCCAGGGACAGCGTCAATGTAATGGTGCAACTGGCCACTGTGCAGTTGACCAGTGAGCAGGGCATTTGCGTGGGTGATACCGCTCAGCTCTCCGTAAGCGGGGACCTGGGGAGCGCCAGCATCGAGTGGGTGCCTGCCGATGAGATCATCAGCGGACAAGGCACCACGACCGCCTTTGTAGCACCCACCTCACAAACCACCTACGGTGTGAACCTCTCCTCGGATCTTGGCTGTAGCTGGAGCGGAACGGTGACCGTGAACGTTTCGCCGCTGTTCGGAAGCACGGTCACCGCCAGTGCCGACCAGACCCTTGTGCTCCCCGGCACCACTGTACAACTTCTGGCCACGCCAGCCACGGGTGTCACCTATGACTGGCAGCCCCCAGGCGCGGTGAGCGACCCCACTATCTCGAACCCGACCGCCGTTGTGCAGCAGACCACGACCTTCATCGCCACGATCAGTGATGGCATCTGCATCCGCTCCATCCCGGTGACCGTGCAGGTGTACGAGCTGCTCTGCGAGGATCCGGACATCTTCGTGCCCAACACCTTCACCCCGAACGGTGATGGAGCGAACGACCTGCTCTATGTGCGTGGCCGTCACATTGCTCGCATGGAATTCAAGGTCTTTGACCGATGGGGCGAACTGGTCTTCGAAAGCACCGACCCTTCGAACGGCTGGGACGGCCGCTTCAAAGGCATGCCAGTGGACCCGGCGGTGTTCGTCTACCATCTGCGTGCTTGGTGCATCGATGGACAGGATTACTTCACCAAGGGCAACGTCACGGTGGTGCGATGACGCGACATGACCCTCATCGACCTGAAATGGACGAGCGGAAGTCCCAAAAGACCGTACGGCTTCACATGCCATGGCTCATCGTTGCGTGTTCGGTATGGGCCTTCGTTGGGCAGCTCAGGGCCCAGGACATCCACTTCTCCCAGTATTTCAATGCACCGTTGGCCCTTGGGCCAGGGTGTATCGGCCAGTTCGATGGCAGCCAGCGGTACAACGGCATCTTCCGTCAGCAATGGCGTTCCGTGACCATCCCCTACCGCACCTTCGGCCTGGGTTGGGAACTACGCGAACTGGGCAGGTCGAATAAGCTGGCCATCGGGTTCTGGGCCATGAACGATAAGGCAGGCGACAGTAAAATGACCCAGTTCCAGCTACTAGGTGGGGCCAGTTGGACGGAACGTTGGGGCGAGCTACGCCAGCACAGCATAAGTGGTGGAGTACTATTCGGATTCACCTCGCTCACCATCGACCCTGGTGCGCTCACCTTCGATGCCCAGTACAACGGTTTCTACTTCGACCCCCAACTGGCCAACGGCGAATCATTCCAGCGCGATGGCCTTATCCACCCCGACCTGCACGCCGGTGCCACGTATCGGTTCACCCCGCGGCATCGGCACCTGCTCCAATTGGGCCTCTCCTTCTTCAACCTCACCACGCCCGACATCGGCTTTCTCGGGGGCCCGGGGGTGCCGTTGGATGGTCGCAGCTCTTCGCACATCCTTGGCCAGTTCCCCGTGAGCGAACGTGTGGACCTGTTACCCAGGGCGCAATGGATGACGCAGGGCGAGTTCAACGAGCTGATCATCGGCTCCGATGTCCGCTACATCCTGCTTGACCGTTACGGATTGGAGCGGGCCGTCATTCTAGGGCTCCATGGACGAGCGGCTGATGCGGGCTATGTACATGCCGGATTCCAATACGACGACTGGACCGTTGGGGTGAGCTATGACATCAATACCAGCGACCTGGTGCCGGCCAGTCGCAACAGGGGCGGTATCGAATTCGCCGTGATCCGGATCCTCAAGCATCGTCCGGCCGTTCCTGCGCGATTCAAGGCCTGTCCCGAACAGTTGTGAGCACATGAACATCTCCATGGTCCGTTCCTACCTGCTGGCTGCCATGCTGCAGGCCTGTGCGCTCCTTGCACATGCGCAAAGCGCGGAGCAATGGACGGCCTGGGGAGATGCCTCCATGGCACGTGGTGAATACTATGGTGCGTCGCGATTCTACGACGGCGCACTGGCGATCGAACCCGGACGGATGAGCCTGCAATGGAAGCAAGCCGAGGCCTGCCGGTGGAGCCATCAGTACGACAAGGCCGCCGAGCTTTACGCGACGGTGTACCGCAAGGACATGGGCCGCACCTATCCTGACGCCCTTCGCTGGCTGGGCGAAATGCAACTGAGCGCGGGTGCATATGACGAGGCCGAACGGACCTGGAACAAGGTACTGCAGCGCGAAAAGGACAAGCGCTCCATGGTGACGCAACGAGCTTCGAACGCTTTGAAGGGCATAGCCCTGGCGCGTCAGTTCGACGCAAGACCCGATACGATCGCATTGGAGCATCTCCCCATGCCCGTGAACAGTTATGATAGTGAGTTCGGCGCGCGTATCGGGCCGGATAATGCGCTCCTGTTCACCAGCATGCGTGGCAGCTACAACAAGGAGGGCGAGGTGGAGGACACCATGGAATATCGATCACGACTTTACATGAGCACTACGCTCAACGGGCAGTGGACCGAAGCGGTGGCATTGAAAGGTCAACCCACCAACGGCCAGTTGGCCAACAGCACATGGTCAGGCACTGGAAAGTGGATATTCACCACGCACTGTCACGGCGACGCACCCTGTCGCATTCACTATGCCCCATATGATGGCAGGAACGTTGACGTGCTGACACCGCTCGAAGGCCTGGGCGATGCGCTCAGCACACAACCAATGGTGGTGCATTGGCAGGGTCGGGAGCTCCTGTTCTTCGTGAGCGACCGGACCGGTGGTCCAGGTGGCATGGACATCTGGCAGGCCGAGCTTCGTGATGGCAGGGCCATCGATGTAAAGCCGCTCGGACCTACGGTGAACACGCCGGGCAATGAGCGCACGCCATGGTTCGATACCACATCGGCAACCCTATGGTTCAGTTCCGATTTCCTGCCAGGCCTTGGCGGATACGACATTTTCAGAAGCCCATGGAACAATGGGGATTTCACAATGCCGGACAATGCGGGGTCACCAATGAACAGTCCGGCGAACGACCTCTACCCTGCACTGTATCCCGACCGTGGAGAAGGATGGCTGACCAGTAACCGGAAAGGCTCCTTCGCCGCCAAGGGAGAGACCTGCTGCAACGACCTGTATCGATGGACGACCGAGCCTCAGGGACCAACTGCAGCAGCGCCCCCTGACACCCTTGAGCAGACCACCGAGGTGATCCGCCGTATGCACGAGCTGAGTTCCCTGCAGGCCAGATTCCCCCTGAAGCTCTATTTCCACAACGATGAACCGGAGCCCCGTTCGTGGAGCACCACCACACCACGACCGTACGGGGACACCTACCAACGCTATCGTGCGCTTGAGCCCATCTACAAGGCCGAACAGACGGACGCTCGGGCCATCGAACGATTCTTCATCGACGATGTGGATGGAGGATACGCGTTGTTACTGGAACTGGCGGAGGCGCTTTATATGGAACTGGAACGCGGGGCATCCATTACACTGGAGGTTCGCGGCCATGCAAGTCCACTGGCCCGCAACGACTACAACAAGAACCTTTCCATGCGACGGATCGAAAGCCTCCGCAATCATTTGCGCGTATGGAACCATGGTGTGCTGACCCCCTATTTCGATGGGACCGCGCAGAACGGTGGTCGCGTTGCCTTGCGCATACTACCCTATGGAGAAGAACGATCGGCCGGTGGGGTCAGTGATGACCTGAAGGACCTGAAGCACTCGGTCTACAGCGTGGAAGCCGCTCGTGAGCGCAGGATCGAAGTGGTAGCGGTGGAATGGTCCGAGCAAAGTGCTGACCATGCCGTGCAGCGCAGCATCCGGAAGGTTGGAGAACTGAAGCAAGGGGAGGTTAGGACATTCACATTCCATGTGGAGAACAATGGCATTGCACCCATGCAATTGGTCTCCAGCAAGGCCGACTGCGGTTGCACGGCGGCCACACTTCCTCAAGCACCGATACCTCCGGGAGGAATGGGCGAAGTGACCGTTACCTTCAATGGTCGCGCGCCGGAAGGTCCGCTTACACGCACGGTCACCATTACCACGGATGGAGCGCCCGGGATCATCGAACTGGTGATCGTTGGCGCCGTGGTTCCGTAACATCGCACCATGGAACTCCTGCTGCTATCCAACTCCACACTTCCCGGGGAACCCTTCTTCCAATGGCCCCGGGCCTATGTCGCCGCATACCTGAGCGGCCATGAACGCCTGGCGTTCGTGCCCTTCGCCGCCCCTCCGGAACAACAGGACGCCTACGTGGAGAAGGTCTCCGCAGTATTCGCCGAAATGGGCATCGAGCTCGTTCCCTTGCATGGACCAGGTGACCCGTTGAGGACGTTGGACCAGACCGACGCTGTGGCCGTTGGTGGCGGCAACACTTTCCTGCTCCTGCGGACACTTTACCGGACAGGACTTTTAAAAGCCATTTCGGAAAAGGTGAGGAAGGGCATGCCCTACCTGGGTTGGAGCGCAGGCAGCAACGTGGCCTGCCCGACCATCATGACCACCAACGACATGCCGATCGTGGAGCCTCCTTCGATGCACGCCATGAACCTGGTGCCTTTTCAGATCAATCCGCACTACACGGAGGCCACCATTCCAGGACATGGAGGCGAGAGCCGCGACCAACGCATCGCGGAGTTCCTGGTCATGAACCCCTCCATGCCGGTCATCGGGCTGCGCGAAGGATCGTTGTTGCACATCACTGGAGGCAAGGTCACTCTGCACGGCCGCGACATGAAACTGTTCCGTAACGGTCGCCAGGCCGTCACCATTCCCGATGGCCATGTTTTCCGTAAGGACCTCGGCGACCTGACCGCCTGAACCCCGTTCACCAGCAACCGACAGCACACCGATGACCACTTGCTGACCCGGCATCGCGGCCTCATGAAAAAAGTCAGAACCAGAGCTGGAAAGGCAGGCCTGCCGCCAGGAACCCTCATCCACGTTGGCGATGAACTGAGCGGATCGACCTCGATGCGCCAGTTCGTGCTCACGAGCGATGGATACCAAGAGGAGCGCATTTCAACCGTCGATGCCTACCGAGACACCGATCCGGACACGACCGTGTGCTGGCTGGATATCGATGGCATCAACAGCGAGCGGCTCTTACGCGCGCTCGGCGAGCGGTTCGGACTTCACCACCTGATGCTGGAGGACATCCTGAACACCGACCATCGGCCCAAGGTGGAGGAGTATCAGGACGCGCTGTTCGTGGTGGCCAAAATGATCAGCATCGACAAGGAGACGGAAGGGATCGAGAACGAGCAGATCTGCTTCATCCTGCGCAAGGGGATCGTGATCTCCGTACAGGAACGTCCGGGCGATGTGCTGGAACCCATCCGGGAACGCATTCGCCATGACCTGGGCCGTGTGCGCCGGGCCGGAGCGGATTACCTGCTCTACGCCTTGCTGGACGTGATCGTGGACCAATACTTCGTGGTGGTGGAATCCATGGGCAAACGCATCGAACAACTGGAGCGCAAGGTGCTGGTGAACCCCGGCAACGAGGACCTGGTCACCATCCAGGAACTGCGCAGTAACCTGATTCAAGTGAACCGGGTGGTGACACCCACAAGGGAGCTGGCCGGACGGCTGAACACCCTGCAGAGCCAGTTGATCGAAAAGCCCACCCGACGCTACATCAACGACCTGCAGGACCACACGGTCTACATCGCTGAGACCATTGCCACCTTCAGGGAAATGCTGGCCAGTTTGGAGAACACCTACCATGCCGGCCAGAACGCCCGAATGACCCAGGTGATGAAGCTGCTGACCATCATCAGCACCATCTTCATCCCGCTCACCTTCATCGTGGGAGTGTACGGTATGAACTTCGACCACATGCCCGAGCTACGCTGGGAATACGGCTACTTCATGGTCATGGGCGTAATGACCGCGCTCGCCTTGATGATGCTGGTGTGGTTCCGTCGGAAACGGTGGCTCTAGAGCCTTTGGAACGAGCGTAATATTTCGCACCTCCACATCCCGTCCGCAAGCTCCCGACATCTACTTTTGCATCCGCTCGACAGACCATGCACCTGCCATCCGCCGACCTCCTGATCGGTGGCTTCCCCGAAGCCTCGGCACCCTGCGTGCCATCCCGCGCCTTTCGATGACGCGCTCAGCCGTATACCTCCGGGCCATGGCCATTGACCACCCAACGCCCGCACCGAACCCGGTATCCGGCCTTCCTGTCCCAACCTCATCACTGCCCCCTTCAGGCCTGCACGCCCGATGAAGACCCGTTACATCGACCTCATCGAACAGACCTTCGATTTCCCGAAGGACGAATTCGCCATTGATGACGACAAGCTCCTGTGGAACGGACTGCGGCTCATGGACATACTGGAGAAGCACGGCACGCCGCTTCGCATCACCTACCTTCCCAAGATCGGTGAGAAGATCGACCTGGCCCGTGCCTGTTTCGCCAAAGCGATCAAGGACCATAATTACACGGGCAGCTATGAGTACTTCTACTGCACCAAGAGCAATCACTTCAGCTACATCATCGACAAGGTGCTGGACAAGGGGGTGAACCTGGAGACCAGCAGCGCCTACGACCTGGAAATGATCGAGCTGCTGATCGAACGCGGCCGCATCACCAAGGACGCCACCATCCTCTGCAACGGCTTCAAGGACGAGCGGTACATCAAGGCCATCGGCAAGCTGGCGAACCGCGGGTTCAACATCGTGCCCATCATCGACAACATGGCCGAGATCTATGCCCTCGATGAGGTGATCGAAGGGCCTTGCGATATCGGCATCCGCATTGCAGCGGAAGAGGCGCCGAAGTTCGAGTTCTACACCAGCCGCCTGGGGATCGGGTACAAGGACATCATCCCGTTCTACATGCGGAACATCAGCAAGCAGAAGAAATTCCGCTTGAAGCTGATGCACTTCTTCATCAACACCGGTATCACCGACACGGCCTACTACTGGAACGAGCTCACCAAGTGCGTGAACGTGTATTGCGACCTCTGGAAGCTTTGCCGCACACTGGACACGCTCGATATCGGCGGAGGCCTGCCGATCAAGAACAGCCTCAACTTCAGCTTCGACCTGGATTACATGATCGGCGAGATCGTTGGCCGCATCAAGGATATTTGCGAAGAGAACCGCGTGCAGGAGCCGAACATCTTCAGTGAGTTCGGCAGCTTCACGGTGAGCGACAGCGGAGCCACCTTCTTCAGCATCATCCACCAGAAAAAGCAGAACGAAAAGGAACGCTGGAACATGATCGACGGCAGTTTCATGACCACCCTGCCTGACACCTGGGCGATCAGCAAGCGCTTCATCATGCTTCCCGTGAACAACTGGCACGATGAATATGAGCGCGTCTTCCTTGGCGGAATGACCTGCGACAGTGACGATTACTACAACAGCGAACAGCACATCAACGCCATCTACCTGCCCAAGTTCCACGAGGACCGCAAGCAGTACATCGGTTACTTCAACACCGGGGCCTACCAGGACACGCTGGGCGGTTTCGGTGGCATACAACACTGCCTGATCCCGAAACCCAAGCATGTGCTGATCGACCGCCTGCCTGATGGCACCTTGGTGGACACCGTGTTCGCCGAGACCCAGAGCGCCGAGCGGATGTTGCAGCTGCTGGGCTACCTGCCCATGTAGATAGCTTCGACCGTCACGTCCTCGACCTAAGCCCTGCCGAAAGCCTCCACGAGGGCGTTGTCCAGGTATTCTTCCAGGTCGTACACGTTATCGATCTTACCGCCCATTACATGATACAACCTGGGTTGTTCCGGTTGGTTGCGGAACAGAATGGGACGGCTATCCGTAAGTGCACTGCCGGGCAGCTTGGTGCGCACGGTCCAAAGCGAACCAACGTGCTCGGCTTGGCGCAATCCCGGTACGTAGAGCGCGCCGTCCTGTGTCATGTGCTTGATGCGTGAGGGTGGTGGGGTTCGCAGGAGCGATCCACCATCCACAGGACCTGTGGATGCGTCATCGTTCCACGCGTAGTGCACCGAATGCTTCACATGGTATAGCGATCTGGCCTGCCGGGCCGGGAAAGGCAGACTGGAACTGAAAGGACCATCCATGATCGTCCATCCAATGGTTCGAAGTGCCTGGGGCATTCGCATGAGCGCGATCTCCACCAACTCCTGTCGGAACGACATGACCGGCAAACCGGCAATGCGCGCAATGGTGTTCAAGGCGGCATACGTGCAATTGAAAACGACCGCGGCATTGAAGCGCTCCCCATTGCCGGTACTCACGACCATGCGGCCATCAGCAAGGTGCTGCACCGAGGTGACCTGCGTGCTCAAATGGAGCTCCACCCCGGTCCGGACCAATTTCTGAAGCATCACCTTCCGCAGGACCTCAGCATCGAACGCATACTCCTTTACTCGGAAAACGGCCTCCACCCGATCACTATCGAACACGGCCTGCTCCTCTCCATCGGCCTCCGAGCATTCCGCACCGATACGCTCGCAGAACAAGGCGAACTGCTGAGCAGTGATGTGCGATCCATGACGAGCAATGGCATAGAGGTGGGTGAAGGCAGGATGAACGACATCCGGAAAGTCGTGCGCGAACCGTTCGAAATTAGCCCTGGACCGAATGCCGGTAAGAATACTTCGCGGGTAATGGTAACCGTTGTGGACGCGCGCTTGATTCACCAATGATGCGGCCTGGTGCAGCGACCCGCCGGATTCGAAAAGAACAGTGCGCAGACCGCGCGCAGCGGACATGCATGCGGTCCACGTTCCGAACATGCCGCCGCCGATCACCACCACATCAACGTGCCTATCACTGCTCATCAGCCCTCGTTGATCGGGTACCACGCACACACTGCGGTCACTGCCTCTTGTATACCGGCTACCGGGTCCTGACCACCATTCATTTCAAGGCTCACCCACGGCAGTTCATCACGGTGTAAAAGTCCTGCTGAGAGCAGGTCATGGGCGATCCGTTGCTGGACCTGGTCCGTGGCACGCAACGGAGGCAGGCCCGGAGCACTTACATGCAAGTGCGCCCCCAGCTCAACAGCTGTTGCCAGCAAGGCTGGATCGTGAGGAAGGCCTGCTTCAATAGCGCTCACCATGGCACCGGTATCCAATTGCAACCGGATCCGGGAATGGCCCACATGTTGAATGAATTCAACGGCCTCGGCCGTATGGTTCAACCAGTCGCAACCGGCATAGATCGGTGGGTTGGGCTCAACGGTAACGATCGGGCCATCATGAGGCAACGCATCGCCAAGCCGCTTGAAGAAGTCAACGGCCAGTCCGGTGGCACTATCCAATGCCAAACCGCCACGCAGCCTGCTTGCCGGACTGCCGAACACCATGGTGCGCGCCCCGAGATCACCAGCAAGGGATGCCATGCGCACCAAATGACTGAGCAACCGTGCACGAACCTCGGCATCACCGAAAAGCTGAAGATCGGGCTTGCCGAATAACAGCGACTGCACAGAGGGTATGGACAACCCATATCGAGCAAAGCGTTCACGGACTTGCTCAACCTCTGCATGCCCTGCCGTTGCCGGATCGTTGAACGCCATCGGCAACACAAGCTCCACACCTCTTACTACGGACAATCCGCATAGCACCTCCAACACCCGATCGGTGTCGTGGGGCGACCATGCGAATGATGAGACAGCGAGATTCATGCTACAGGAGGCAACTTCAACGGACGACGATCAGGGTGCTCTGCCACGAATTGCCTCATGGCATGCAACACCTGCTCGGCAGTGTACAAGTATCCACCCTCCCCACCTAGCAGCTGGTCATGCATAGAACGCATGTCGTAGTCGGCGGGTCGAGGAGCAGGATTCCGGTGATCAACACCGAACACTTCGCGGCATAGGTCATACACCTTCATTGGGGGTGTTGCCAGGTTCAACGTATGGATACCGGCGGCTTGCGCGCGCAGGATGTCGCCCCAGAGCCAACGCACATCGTAGTACTGGTGAACACCATCGGTGTTGATCTTCTCCACTTCATGGTCCTTTACAAGATCATGTACCACGTTCTTCTTCAGGCCCGGCCCGAAAAGACCTGGCAAACGCACAATGAGCGCATTGGGGAATCGTGCTCTGAACCACTCTTCCAGCAAGGCCCTGTTGCGACCATACGGCTGATTAGTGTCAATATCCACCGGATCGGCCTCAGTCCTTCCGCGCGTATCCGCGTAAACATCGGTGGTGGAGATCAGCACGGCCTGCTCGGCATGGACCGAACGCAACACATCCATGAGGCGCTCGATGCCCTGCCTGTCCCCAAGTTCATCCTTGTTGGCTATCCATTTCTCCGCACGCACGCCAGCGCAGACCAGCAGATCGTACTTACCCCCACGTGCAGCCTCAATGTCGGAGGACCTGAACAGGGACGAGAATGTATGGGCCTTTGCCAGGTTGGAACCTACGAAGCCGGTATACCCCACCAACGCATCGTTCCGTGTCGTCGGGCCATCGCTCTGAAACATGGTCAGCGAAAATAGCCACGGAAGCCTTTTCCCTAATTTTGACCAATGGCCAATGTTCCAGAGAAGTCGAGCGCCACGCTGGCCTCCTTCGTCATCATCCTCCCCGCAGGTCGTTCCGGACAATTGGCACAAGGCATACGCACGTTATTGTCCGCCGTACAGCAACGCTTCACCTTTTTCGAGATTATTCTGGTGGACGACTCCGGCTCGAACGAGTATGAAGCAGGGACAAACGACTTGCTGAGCAGCATCCCTTTCCTGCACTACATCCGATTGAACAGGCCCTTCGGCCAGGAGATCGCCAGCTACGCCGGTCTGGACCAGGCCATCGGTGATCATGTGGTGGTGGCCCTGCTTGGCCAAGACCCCTTGGAACGACTTCCGGAGATCATCGGAGTATGCCAACAGCAGAACAGGGTGGTATTCGGCCGCGCCATGAATAAACCCCATGGCGGATGGGTCCCACGTCTTGGAGAGCGACTGTTCAGGCACTACCTGAAACGCGTTCTCAACGTGAACATCGACCCGGACCTCACGCACCTGGTGGCCATGCCCCGAAGCGTGGTAAACCAATTGCTGAAGGTGCGCGACCCGAGCGGCTACCTCAGCGTGCAGAGCGGCTACGTGGGCGTGGAGCGCACCTTCGTGGAATACGGACTTGAAGACCCGGCAGCATTCCAAAAGGACCGGGGGCTGGCCCGTTCAGTGCAACGCGGCGTGAACATCATCGCCCAGAACTCCGTGCACCCTTTGCGGTTCCTGACATGGATCGGTGCGCTGGGGGCCTTGTTCAACTTGTTGTACGCCGCGTTCATAACCGCCATATTCTTTTTCAAGGAGGACTATGCACCGGGCTGGGTGGCACTCTCCGGACAACAGGCCATTTATTTCTTCTTCACATGTACCTTCTTTGTCGTGATCAGTGAATACATGGGCCAGATCATGATCACGGTAAAGGACAGGCCCCTCTATTTCGTGGCCGAGCGGGCACACAGCAATGTGCTCGAAAAGCTCACCGAACGACGCAACGTGGTCGATGAGTAACAACGGAATGCTATTGAGCGTGGTCATTCCGGCGCGGAATGAGGAAGGCTCGTTGCCCCTCATGCTCAGGCCGCTTGCGCGAACCCTGCGTGATGCGGGAATACCCCATGAACTGGTGGTGGTGGACGACAACAGTTCGGACCGTACATGGTCCGTGCTTCAGGAACTTCGAACGGAGATACCTGAACTGAACCCCATGCGGAACACAGGGCCCAACGGGTTCGGCCGTGCCATCGCCTTCGGGCTGCATCACTTCCGCGGCGACCGGGTGACCATCATGATGGCCGATGCGAGCGACCCTCCGCAGGACCTGGTCCGTTTCAACTCGGCACTTACCGACGAGCTTGATTGTGTGTTCGGGAGCAGGGCCATGCGCGGATCGCAGGTGGTGGGCTATCCTCCCCGAAAATGGTTCATGAACCGTGCTGCCAACCTGTTCCTGTGCGTGGTCTTCCAGATCCGCTACAACGATATCACCAATCCCTTCAAGCTTTACCGCCGAACGGCGATCGAAAAGGTGATGCCGCTTACCGCGAAGGGGTTCGAATTAGAGGTCGAACTGCCGTTGAAAGCCATTGTTCGCGGTGCACGGTATGCCGTGGTAGCGAATGGCTGGCAAGGCCGGGAGGTCGGCGAGTCGAAGATGGTATTGGCCGGACTCTGGGGGCCCTACCTGCGCGTAGTGCGTCAGATGCTTACAGAGAAATGGAGCGGCGAACGTGCCCTTTGACATGAGGAACATCGTTCAACGCACCCTCTCCAGTAAAAAGACCAGGCTGGTCCTGTTCTGCCTGCATATTGTTCTGATGGCCCTGGGCTTTGTGGTTTTCGGCGATCGGCCCAGTGGCGACCAGGCCACCTACATCCGCTTGGCCGAGGGGCTTGAACATGGCACGTTCAGCTACTGGAACGGCATCATGGAACCGCCGCCCTTGGAAACATATCGGACGCATGGCTATCCGGTATTCCTCTGGCTGGTGCGCCACGACCTCACGGCGGCAAGGGTAGCCCAGAACGTGCTATTGTTGGTCAATCTGCTCCTCTTGCTCCAATGGGTGGGCAAGCGCCCGAACGGGCTTTTCGCCCAGAACCTGCTGCTCCTGCTCCTCCTACCACAGTTTCAACTCCTGCATTATGCGCATGAGATACTGCCCGAGGCCGTGATGGTGCCGCTGTGCAGCGCAGTGGCCGTGGTAGGCATGGCACCTCCATCACGTCGTCGCTCGGTGATGCTTGGTATGTTGATCGCTCTGGCTTGGTGGGTAAGGCCCGTATTGCTTCTCTTCCCGCTGTTCGTGCTGCTCGCGGACCTTGTTCTGACCCGTGGTGCACAGCGAGCGGCCGCATTGCGCGCCAACCTGACCACACTTACGCTCTTCGCAGTGTTCGCTCCCCTGCCATTCGCTCTTTGGAACCTGGGGGCGCATGGTGTGTTCAAGCCTGTTCCGATAAGCGGTAGTTCAATGATATCGAACATGGGGTTCTGGCAACACAGACTTCCCGGCTATGGCTCCATGCACTACTTCCATTACAACTACTTCGGAAGGGAGTTCTTTCCATGGGTGAATGACGATGAGGCTGCAATGCACTATGCCCGCTACAACGAACAATGGGAACGTATTGAAGCGGCGGCCATCCCCTTTATGACCGCTAGCGACAAAACGAACATCCCGATCATGGAGGCCTCCTATCCGGACCTGTTCGTTACACGATCGGCCCGACTTACCGTGGCGCTGGACAGTTTGATCGCTCGGGAGACCATGGCCTCCATAAAGGCCGAGCCCGGGTTCTACCTCGCCACGCGGCTATACACGGCCGCGAGGCTCTGGATAACCAATATCAACAGGCCGATGGAGCGCATGGTGTTCAGACCGGAACCAGGCGTAAGACCTGTTGTGGGCACCGCGAATGGCATCAAGGGTTGGCTTGGGATGCTGGCCCCATTCCTTCTAAGTTTCGTGACCTTCGGTATCGGAGGCATCTTTCTGGTGGTTTGCGTTATCCGCTACCGCCAACAATGGCATGAACGTCGTTACGCCCTGTTTCTGGTGGGCTATATCTGGGTCATACATATCCCGATGGCCATCCAATCACGCTACACGGTGCCGGTGCATGGGGTCGTCATCGCACTGATCGCGGTAGCCGCGGTGGAACAATTCCTTTCGAGGCAGGGACGGACCGCTTGAGCCTCCCTGACCACGGGAGCTACCCGGCCCACGGAAATCGCACCCCAGCAATATCCGGCCTTTACAGCGGGGGGCGGATAGCGCCAGCCATGTACCAAGATGCGGCTGAGGGTCCGGCCCGAACAGGTCCATCACCCGATATCACATTGCACTTCTATATTTCGCCCCTGAAACACTGAGATGAGCAACGCACGTCCCCTCTCGGCATTCATGGAAAAGCACTACCTGCACTTCAATGCAGCAGCGCTCGTGGATGCCGCCCAAGGCTACAAGGCCCACCTGGCCCAAGGCCGCAAAATGATGGTCACCCTGGCCGGTGCCATGAGCACCGCCGAGCTGGGAAAGATCCTCGCTGAGATGATCCGTCAAGGCAAGGTGGACATCATCAGCTGCACGGGTGCCAACCTGGAAGAGGACGTGATGAACCTGGTGGCGCATGACCACTACGAGCGGGTCCCCCACTACCGCGACCTCACTCCGCAACAGGAACGCGACCTGCTGGACCGTGGTATGAACCGCGTGACCGACACCTGCATTCCCGAGCACGAGGCCTTCCGCCGCCTGGAGAAACATGTGGTTGACCTGTGGACCTCCGATGACAAGAGCGGCGATCGTCGTTTCCCCCACGAGTACTTCTACGAGATGATCCGCAGTGGTGTGCTGCAGCAGTACTACCAGATCGACCCGAAGGACAGCTGGATGGTGGCCGCTGCAGAGCGCAACCTGCCCATCATCTGCCCCGGATGGGAGGATAGCACCCTGGGAAACATCTTCGCAGGCCACTGCATCAGCGGCGACTGCAAGCCCGGAATGATGAAGAGCGGCATCGAATACATGATGTTCCTGGCCGAGTGGTATACGAACAACTGTGGCGATGCGGGTATCGGCTTCTTCCAGATAGGAGGCGGCATTGCAGGCGATTTCCCCATTTGCGTGGTCCCCATGCTGCACCAGGACCTGCAGCGCGATAACATCCCCTTCTGGAGCTACTTCTGCCAGATCAGCGACAGCACCACCAGCTATGGCAGCTACAGCGGTGCCGTACCGAATGAAAAGATCACCTGGGGAAAACTGGACATCGACACCCCGAAGTACATCATCGAAAGTGATGCTACTATTGTGGCACCTTTGATCTTCGCCTACGTCCTCGATATGTGACCCCATGCAGCGCCTGATCCGTTCCTTCAACACGCTGACCGATGCCCTCAAGGAGACCTTGCAGGAGCAGTATCCCGATGGCATCGACAGCACGCACATCAAGACCATCCCCACCGCCAAGGGGGATATCCTTCGTGTGATCGAACTGCGCACACCCGACGCGCTCTACCTGATCAAGATCAACCCCGAAAGCCGGGCTGAGATCGAAGAATTCCTCGATCAGGAGGAAGGGGCATCCGTGGGCGACGACATGGACAGTGGCGAGCTGGAGACCGGTGATGACACCGGGGAAGAGGAGGAGACCTCAGATGACGACGCTGCTGAAGGCGACGATGATGCGGACGAGGATGCCGGCGACGAAGGAGGTGCCGGTGATGAGGACGATGACTGAGCGACACTAACCAGCCACTGCTGATAACGCCTGAACGGCCTGCCTCCATACCGAGGCAGGCCGTTCTATTTTGGCTCTACCAGTAACAAGCGATCCATGAACGGCACCTTCCACCTCGCCTTCGCCACCACCGACCTCAAACGTATCAAGGCCTTCTATGGCAAGTTCCTTGGTTGCAAGGAAGGCCGCAGCGCCGATAAATGGGTGGATTACGATTTCTTCGGCCACCAGTTGACCATTCAGGAGGTGCCCAAGCTGATCAAGACCGCACGCATCTACAACCCGAAGAGCAATATCCCCAGTGACCACTGGGGTATTGTACTGAGCATGGCCGATTGGAAGAAGCTGCGTGACAAGCTGAAGAAGGTGGGGCATCCCTTCTTCATGGAACCACGTACCGTGATGAAGGGCGAAGTGGGCGAACAGATGAGCCTTTTTATTGAAGACCCCGATGGGCATGCGATCGAGTTCAAGGCCTTCCCGGACCCGGAGAACCTTTTCAAGCGGGGATGACGGCTCGGTCCTCCTTGCTGATGTTGCTGAGCGGTGTTATCCTCCTTGGCATATCCGCTATCCTTCAGTTCCTGCATCTGCCCTATGTGAGCCTGACCAGGCTGATAGGGATCGGACTGGAAGTGATGGGCATGACCATCACGGTCATCAAGATCCTCCGATACCCAGGGGCAGAACCCTTTCTTGATCGGTAGTCCATGAATGCAAGGACTGCCCTACTCTGCTGGGCTTTCAGCACGGTCTTACCGATCATTATCGCTCTTGGGGCTTTGTTCAAGCTGCCTTATTGGCCTACCATTGAATTCACGACACTGGTGGTCCCGCTATTACGGGCGATCCTTATGGGCATACTGGCCTTTAAGGTTTTCAACTACAAGGGTTTCCAGGACTTCTTGAACCGTTGAATCCGTTCCTCTGAAGGATCCCGTGCATTCGATCGATAAACCCCAACCGCCATGAAGACCCGCACCGCTCTTGCCCTGCTCCTGATCGGCACCGCGATCATCACATCCGGAGGTCTTTTCAAGATCATGCACTGGCCATCGGCCAATATCCAATTGGTGTTGGGGACCCTGATGCAAGTGGCTGCCTTGCTGGCGCTCGCTGCCAAGGTGTTCCAAGGCGGCGATCTGAACCAATTGCTGGAGAAGTGATCGTTGGGGGTCGGATCAACTGTGACCGACCGGATCAGTAGGTGCGCATGGCCACAACTGCACCCTGCTCATCGAGCGACTCCCCACGTTGGATCAGGCCATCGCTATAGCTCAGTCGACCAACGATCATATTGGCATGGTTACGGAAAAGCCACACTCCTTGTCGCTGGCCATGGCTGAAGCTGGCCTGCGTCATCAGCACACCTGTATCGTTGTACTGCCGCCAGACGCCATCACGCTTGCCGTTCAAGAAGCAGCCCATCTCCTTCACCCTCCCGTTCTCGTGATAGGTAATGAAGTGGACCCGTACCCCCTCGCTGTAGCGTGTGGCCTTCAACGTGCCGTCCGGCCAATGCTCCTGGGCAAGGATCTCCTGTCCATGAGCAGCCTGGGCCAGGAGCAGGATGAGGGAGATGAGGACGAGGCGCATAGCGTTCGCTTTGGAACTGATACGCCCAAAGGTACCACTATGTTCACCCGGAGTTAACATGGATCTAACATTGATCCATGCACCGGCCGTTGTTGATGGCCCCGGAGACCCGTGAAGCCCTACTTAGAACGACAGTCGGCCCTGCTGTTCCATGGCCAAACGCAACTGCCCCACCTCCTTGCGGAGCTCCACTACGCTGCGGGCCAGGTCATCGCGGCTCATGTTGGGCTCGGGCAGCTCGGCGCTGATGAAATGCACGAACTTCCAGATCTCCAGCACATTGGTCACAGGCACCTCGTAAGGCGCATACAGCGGGTTGGTGCTGCACAGCAGCAGGGTGCCTTTCTCCTTCAGTTGGTTGTAGGCCACCTTGAACACGATGCCATCATCCTTGGTGACCACGATGTAAGGTTGCCCGTCGCGGATGGTCTGCCAGTTCTGCACATACTCGCCGGTCACCCACGACCCATCGGCCACGGGAGGCATGCTGTCGCCGCTGATCTGGAAGGTGCGGTACTTGCGGTCGCGCGCCAGGAACGGCATCTGGAAGGTGGGCAGGATGCTGATGTACTCCGGATCGGCGTAGCCCAGGGCATAGCCGGCCTTGGCCTTCTCGGGCACCAGTTCCACGTTCTCGCGGTCGTCCTTGTCCACCGTGGTGGCCAGCACGCGCAACCTGCGACCACTGAGGTCAAGGTCGCCCCCGCGCTCCAGGATACCGAGCTGGCTTTCGCTGAGCGCCGTGAGGTCGTCCTTGAGCAGCTTATCGATGCTCACCTTGAAGTACTCGCTCATGCGCACCAGCAGTTCGAACGAGGGTTCGGCGGTGCCGTTCTCGTAGCCGCTGTAGCTGGAGCGCTTCACATCGAGCGCGATGGCGGTTTCCTCCTGGGAGCGGCCGCGGCGCTGGCGCAGGAGCTTGAGGTTGGATCCGAAGACGAGGCTTGCCATGGTGAGGGAGTGTCTTATGACTGTTGAAGGACTGTCTTATCCTGCGTGGTGGTGATCAAGCTTCGGCTGGTTTGAAGCCGACCGCGCCTTCGCGAAGGCGCAGCATGGTTGCCAGGGTTTCCATCATGATACTGACCAGTTATCTGACGAGCAAATGTAATGACTAAATTGTCGGATGCAAATTGTCGGCTATTTCGTCAACGCAAGCATGTGGATGACGGGGCGGATCGGATGATCGGATGATGGCAATGCCTGCTGCCGATAGGATACGGGGATCGGCAGCGTCGACCCTCCGGATCGACCTGCCAGCGTTGGTGATGGCGGCGGGAGAATGAAAAATGTAGAATGTAGAATGACCAACGGCGAACGCACCATCCTCCACCTGGACCTCAATACCTTCTTCGTGAGCGTGGAGCGCCTGGAGAACCCGAAGCTGAACGGCAGGCCCGTACTGATCGGCAGCGACAGCGACCGCGGCGTGGTGGCCAGTTGCAGCTACGAGGCGCGGGCCTTCGGGGTGCGCAGCGCGATGCCGATGAAGATGGCCAAGCAGCTCTGCCCGGAGGCGATCATCCTGCGCGGCGACAGTGGCGCGTACCTGAAGAAGAGCGATGAGGTGACGGAGATCATCCGCGCGAACGTGCCGCTGTTCGAGAAGAGCAGCGTGGACGAGTTCTACGTGGACCTGAGCGGCACCGACAAGTTCCACGGAAGCCGCAAGCTCGCGGTGGAACTGCGGCAGAAGATCATCAAGGATAGCGGGCTGCCGAATTCGTTCGGACTGAGCATCAACAAGACGGTGAGCAAGGTGGCCACCGGCGAGGCGAAGAACGGCGCGGGCGAATGGTATGTGGAGCGCGGCACGGAGAAGCCCTTCCTGGCGCCAATGCCCATTGAGCGCATCCCCGGCGTGGGCGAGAAGACCGCGCACCTGCTGCGCAGCATGGGCGTGGCGAAGATCCACACGCTGCAGGAACTGCAGGTGGACCTGATGCACCGCTTGTTGGGCGAGCATGGGCCGGTGCTGTGGCGCAAGGCCAACGGCAT
>Ga0315901_10003229_pt1 | contig 21327 bp, 21 predicted proteins | sample LakEriMetagenome_10_FD_203761 | JGI IMG/M metagenome (GOLD analysis project Ga0315901, IMG submission 203761) | Freshwater fungal communities from buoy surface, Lake Erie, Ohio, United States - Buoy 2 MA116 | ecosystem: Environmental > Aquatic > Freshwater > Lake | place: USA: Lake Erie, Ohio... | reverse complement strand
TTCACATTTAGTTTGACGGTCTCTAAATGATATATCGCTGCAAAGTATAGGCGGGTTAGTAACCACTATTAATATACCATTAAAGCCGTTCTAAAGAACGGAGTTTTAAACCCATTTTTCTGATAATTTAGCTAAACTTTACCAGGATAAAGGTGACCATTTAAAAGATTTAGCTGAATATTCCAAAAGCCAAAAACAATACAATAAAGCTGAACCTTTTTACATTGAAGCACTAGAAATGTATAAACGATTGTTTAGGGGGGACCATATCGATATAGTTGCAAGTTTAAACAATTTAGCTATACTTTACTCTAGTCAAGAAAAATATACTAAAGCCGAACCGTTTTACATTGAAGCACTAGAAATGCATAAACGGTTGTTTAGTGGAGACCATTTTGACTTAGTTATTATCTTGAACAATTTAGCCGAGCTTTACTCTAGCCAAGGATACGCTAAAGCCGAATCTTTCTACATTGAAGCATTAGAGATGAAAAAACGATTAGTTGGTGGTGACCATCCCAGTGTAGCCATTGACTTAAATCATTTAGCTATGTTTTACGAAGCCCACGCAAGATACGCTGAAGCCGAATCTTTCTACATTGAAGCACTAGAAATGAGAAAGCGATTGTTTAGGGAAGACCATCTTGATGTGGTTAGTAGTTTAGATGATTTAGCTAAATACTATGACAACCGAGAAGACTATAACAAAGCTGAATTTTTCTACATTCAAGCATTAGAGATAAAAAAACGGTTGTTTAACGGAGACCATTGTTCTATATTTAGTAATTTAATTGATTTATCGCTTCTTTATTGCATTCAAAAAAACCATTTAAAAGCTAAATCATTTTACGATGAAGCATCAAGGATGAAAAAACGGTTACTTAATAGTGACTATCCTGATGTACCTATCGAGACTTTGAACGGACGTGGAAAAAGTGTAAAACTAAACTTGTTTTAGCTATTTCCCACGAAGCGTCAACTTTAAACTTTTAATAGAAACTTCTAGTATTTCGCACTTTAGGGCGGGGAGGATGTTAAGTTAAATTTAGCCCACTGAAAGTTGGTGTTATTAGTAGTTGCTTCAAGTAAATTAGTCTCTATTAAAATAGCTGCAATAAAACTTGTATAATTTAACTTGGTTTTAGTCAAATTAGCTCCAGTTAAATTGGCTCCGTCAAAATCACTGTCACTTAAATCAGCTTTACTTAAGTTGGTGTTGACCAAAATACTATCTCTAAAAGAAACTTCTTTTAATTTAAGCCCACTTAAATTACTTCCGCTTAAATCAGCTTCGGTAAAATTAATATTTTCTAACTTAACCTTTCTTAAATCAAGGCTACTTAAATCAGCTTTACTTAAATTGGTTTCTTTTAAATTGGTTTCTTTTAAAATAACTTTGCTTAAGATAACTCCTTTTAAATCGGAGTAACAAAAATTAGTGTTAGTTAAGTTAGCTTGACTTAAATTAGCAAAATTTAACCAAGCCTGTTCTAGTGTGGCGCTAGTTAAATTAGCATTGGTTAAATTGGCTCTTGTTAAATCTATAGAATAAATTGATGCTCCACTTAAATTAGTATTGGTTAAATCCGATTTAATTAAGCCAACGCCAAATAAATGACTGTAACTTAAATCTGCTTTGCTTAAGTTAACACCAGTTAGATCGCTGCCTGAAATTTGAGCTTTATTAAAATTAGCTTCGCTAAGGTTAGACCCAATTAAAATACATTTATTTAAATTAGCTTCGTTAAAATTAGCATTAGCTAAATTACAATTAATAAACTCACATTTTTCTAGGGTTTTATTACTAAAATCATAACAATTTAAATCAAGATTACTTAATTTAATTTCTGTTAAATTATTATTACACAGCTCAGTAGTATTTATTACTTCATTTTTTGCTTTTAAACTTAAATTTTTCATAATTGCTATAGATTATTTAAAAATATTATACATGGTTACTCTTACTTAGTACTATTAATTTAGGTGTAACAAAAAATCTTTGGTTTTTTAATAGGTTTACTCCACTGCCAACTCTAAAGTAAAAATTACCGACGGCGGTTAAAAACGGATACAGATGCTTTTTGGGCTGGAGCAATTGTAAGCTCTATACCTTCTCTGCAAATGTACTTACCATCATCAACAAGCTCCAAGGAATAAGAAATATTCATAATTATCCACTTACTTATATTGCCTTGGTCATCTTCAATATTCCAGATATCACCTTCTCGTAACCATGTGTGGAATTGATTAAAAGATACGTGAATCGTAACTTGTTGACTATTTAAAAACTCTCTCTCTAGGCTATTTTTTGCTCCCACTTGTCCTGCATCAGGAGTAGCGGCACCACTAAAGCTTAAACTACTTAAAGGAATAAATTTAGAAGAACCTATACTAAATCGGCTTATTGAATTACCGGGCAAAACAGAATCACCTTCTATTGAACCAGACACAATATACCTATATTTTAGAATATCGTTACTATTTGGAGGGTAATTATTAAAATTAACTGAATTAAGGTTTAACCTGGTGTGAACCGAAGGCCTCCCAAGGTTTTGAGTAGAAGAGCCAATCATTAAAGACTTTGCTGCAAATTCTCCCTCGCTAGAATGGTTGTGGGTACTGACGGAAAAGATTTCAGGAGTTTTTTGTTTACTGTCTGGACTGCGTGGTATAACTATTTGCGTAGTGGTTAATTCTTTATTTTCTTTAAAGATTAACAATGGAGGATAGGGAGCGTTAGGATCATTGGAATCATCTTTAGGGTTAGGAGCTATTTCTTGAGTTCTGTTGTGAGAATAACTGCGATAAACAAATTTAGGTTTAACTGAGACGTCTTCCTCTTGAATATCATCGTAATAATTGCTCAAGTCATCTAAATAATAGCTAGTTTTTTCAAGTAAAGGATATTGATATAAGGTATTTGTTGCAAAAATTCCTAAAGGTTCAAAAACAGGAGCGTCACCAGAAACATCTATTGGATTAAAAAAGGTATAAGAATTGTATTCTCTAGCATCAGCTCTCCAAGCTAAAGGAGGTTCATCTTGTCGTTCCATAGGCTTTCTACGCGAAGCCACAGTATGGTAATTTTTATACATTTTTAAAACTAGTGTTGCAGTTTCATACTCTCCTGTTTCTCTTTGCAACCTAGCAAATTTCCACCCTTGTTTAACTGTATTTACTAAATAACCGTCTTTGTCGTAATTATAATTAGTAGTTGTTTGCTGAACAATTCGCCATTTTGTCATAGCAAAATTACCCGCAAAAAGTTTAAAATTTAAAGGCCATTCCCAGTTAGATTCAAGATATTCTATAGGTGACTCTGGCATGATAAGCATCTCTTTCATATTGAAAACGTAGCCATACACCTTCTCTTCAATCCTAATTGGTTGACCATCTTTTTCCCAGATTCTTCTAACAGTCTTAGTCCGTCCTCCGTTATCAAACACAGCTCCTGGATTTTTCATATCTTCGTTTAGTTGCTCTACGTCCCCAGGAGAATTAGAAGGTGTCACAACGTTAGATAAATCTGTTGCGTTTTCAAACTCTAATCGTTCAGTAACCTCTAGTCTTCCAGGAACGGGGATTTCATCTAGTGTTAATTCAGCTCTTTCGTAAAAAGGATAGTTGGTAAAACTAGTTTGTATAACGTCCTCAAAAAAATCTTGATAATAAAGTGTTCCTACTGGACTAGAGTTTAAAGATTTACCAAAAATAGTATTTTCAGAATAAACAATTAAGTGATTACTAGATAATAAAAATGCAGCCTCAAGCTCAGACCTAGGGGTAATTTCTACTACGGACTGTCCAGAGTAATATTTAGCGTATTTAGAAGTTAAGTTAACCGACGTACTAATTTTACTGTCAATATTGTTCCAAGTTATTTTTGTAGTTTCTGCATTAAACTGAATTGGTTTATCTAAAGGGTTTAAAGGAGTTAAAGAGCCTCTAGGTGCATATTTACTAACAAAACTTAAATTAACCTGGCAAATACGTTGAGAACTAGATAGGTAAGTAGTCACAGTATAACTATCTAAAACAAAAGGTATTTTCATTAAAGTATAATTATTACCAATTTTTATTTTTGACAAAGCATCTGTTAATGTATTTGAAGTTTTATAAAAACTGGCAGTGCAAGTTGGCAACTCATTAACTCCTCTAGATATTTGAATCGTAGCTAATTCTTCGGGAAAACTAATCTCAGGGATTTGCGTAGTAGTTTCTATTTTTAAATCATTATTTACTACAGGTTCTCGTTCAAACTGAAAAAAAGAAAAGTCAGCAATACTTGAAGAAGTATTGCTAGAAGGAATGTTTACCAAAGTTCCTGGAAGTAATTTGATCGAAGACAGACTATTTGAGGACAAAGTAAAATTAATTAATCCAGGCATTAATAATACCTCCTTTCTGTTTCTAATAATTTAACAGTAGTTCCTTTAGTAAGATTTCTTCCGTTAATCCTAACGCTGCTACCTACTTGCTTGACCTCAGTAATAATCATATTGCGCACAGAAAAAGTCGAATCTTGTGGTTCTGGACTAATGTAATCTAACACAGTAACATGCTTAATTGGATTTACTTCTTGAAATTGTTGGTGAACTAAGGCTCTTAAGTCTTGGTATATTGATTGTCTACCGTCGTTAACTGTAACTTCAAATCCATAACGTTTAGGAGTAGCTACAACTAGTGGAGACGAATTGCCAGTAAAAAGGATCTCTTCCCCTTCAAACACCTGAGTAAACCCTTCCATCCAAGGAATAAGCTCGACTGTTATAGAGCCTCCTTGTATAATTAATTTGTTTAGCAACATACAATTTTAAAACATTTCTTTCTTTTCTTTATAGTATTCTATTCAAAGTAAATATTAATTAGCAATCAAACTTTATGAGATTTTCTTGTGACTCTAGCCTGTTAAAACGATCAATTAATTTATTAACAAGTATTTTACCTGGTAAATATACGCATCCTGCATTGTCAGGAATTTTAATTAAAGGTAAGAAAGGTTACCTCTCGTTAAGTAGCTTTAATTTAAGTGTAGGACTGGAATTGACAATTAGCCCTGAACAAATTCAAGGAGATTTTCAGATTCTTGTTCCTGGGGTAGTGCTAAATAAATTGATTTCTACAATTATTCAATCTCAATCAACTAATAGCTTTATTGAATTTGAGATTGACAAAAACAACAATAAATTACTTGTCTCTAATGCTTCGGGGACAGTGGCAATATCTTTATTAGACCCTGAAGATTTTCCTCTTATGCCCCAAAATAACAACCAAGAAGAGTATATCGAAATTGACCTAATCTCCCTTCAAAATGGTATATTTCGCATAACAGGGTTTACTGGTGATGCAAGTAAATTTGTTTTAGGAGGAATTAATTTTAAAAGCAATAACCATGAATTGTGCCTAACAGCTACCAATGGGCACACCGTGGGGATGGCTTATATTCCAATAGAAAATAACATTCAAATGTCTAAAACACTTAGTAAAGACTTTTTAGATTTTTTTAATAAATTTTTAAGAATTTTTGAAATACAGGATTTAACACTACCTATATACTTTGACGACGGTCAAGTGTTTTTTAACCTAGACTTACCAACTTTTAAAGCTCGTATATCGGGGCGCTTAATAGAAGGAGTATACCCTGACATAACAAAAATAATCCCAGCAAACTTTGAATACACTATTCGATTGGTTAAACAAGAATTATTAAATGTTTTAAATATTGTGGAATGCGTTAGTACAGATGTTGGAAAATTAATTGATGCAGATGTAATTCAAATATCAATAACTAAACAAGAATGTTGCATTACGTATTTTCCAATACCAGAACGAGAAGTTAAACAAGTGATTCCACTAGAATATTCTAATGTTGAAAACTTTGTTTTTGGGATTAATAAAAAATATTTATTAGCTCAAATAAAGTCCATCCCTAACAGTCTTTATATAGAACTACAGTTTAATACGTCTACCACTCCAATATTAATACGAGGAACAGAAGAACCTATAAAAGAAATGGGTATAATAATGCCTATCAGTCCTCGAACGAATTAAAATTGATAACTTAATAGTAGGTATAGGATTTAAGTGGAACTGAGTTAGAAGTATTAAATCTGGATAAATTAAGGGTTTAAATAATAGATGGCAAAATTAAAACACTTTACGTTATTAAAAGTAGAGTGTTTTAAGGATTTAAATTTTCTTAGTCTTTGGATTTAAAACAACAAGAACATTTTTATTAGCTGGTAGCTTCAACCTTTAAAGTAGTTGAAGCTGCTGTAACATTTTCTTCAAACGTAAAAGTTAAACTTCTACGAATAGTTGTTGGATTGATACCTACAATCGATCCTTCTGTTACAGTCATAAATTTTGGTCTTTCCGCTGATGGCATTCCTTGAATTACGGTTGCGACTTTTTGGATTAAAGCTCGAATGATTTCTCTACCATCTCCAGTAGTGGCGTTAGCTTCTGCGGCGGTTAAAACGTTGTTTAAGTCAGCAAGAGGAATTGTAAAAGTGTTGTTGACTGAAGAAAAAGTATAACCAGGAAAAAGTTCAATAGGAGTTAGTGTGCTCATTTATAATGCTTCCTTAAGTTAAAGTAGGTGTACCATACCCAGTAAAGGTACAGTTATAAGTTAAAATTCCATCCGCCGGATAATCTTCTGCGTAATTTGTGACCATTGCCACACCGTCTAATTTAGAAATTATTGTGCCTGCGGCAGTTTTTACTTCCACTGTGAGTCCAACTTTTCGACCTAAAACAGCCTCAACAGCTGCTTGTTTTACAATCTGGTGACCTAGATCGTCATCTGTAAGATTAGCTGTCCAAGGTACATCCCAAGACTGCCCTGTCACTACGCTAAAAGCGTAACCTAACGCATCCTCAAATACTGGACTATCTACTGAATCGGCAGAAATATTAAACCCTGATTGAGTCCCGCCCAGTAGCCGTGTGCTACCCCCTGGTACAGGAGATGCTACGTCGGGTGCAATTGCCGTAACTTTTATGGCAATCTTATCTCCACCACCCACGAGGAAATTTGGCATTTTTATAAGTTCCTATTTAAGTAGTTTTACCCCTAGCGTATTTAATAAGGATTACTAACTAAAAAATAGGCAAGTAAAATATATTAAGCAGTAGCCCACGCTCTTTAAAAACTAAAGAACGTGGGCTAATTTTATTAATTTAATAAAATAATTTTTTGGTTTACAAGAAAATAAAATAAATTAATCTAAAGAACGAAAGATTGATATACAGTCTATAGAGACATTTTCTTTGTTCAATGGGAGTAAATAACTTTCTGCGTCTTCAGAGATTTGGTCTAAAGTAATATCAAAAGTATTAACCAAATCAATTAAACACACGTTACCTCCAACCTCCCCAGAATATTCTTCTCTGTAATCAAAAACTTGCAGTTCGATGGTGACAGCCTTATCTAATATTACTTCTGTCCAACTTTTATCTATAGGCTCTTCGTTGTCATTAATCGTTGATACCTGTTGTGTTAAATCAACTCGAAACATTCGCGTGGTGGTTTCATCTATTCTGATTGCATTAGACGAAATACCACCATATTCTTCATCACTAAAAGAGTTAAAGCAAGGATTTTCTGACTCGTCGTCTGACTTGGTAAAAGAAGTGTTTCTAAAAGCTTGCCAATCTTCGGGAAAAAATGGCGGAGCGTCTTCTGGAATCTCGTGAGTGAATTCTTCGATTGTGCCGTCAGAGATAAAAGTCTTAAGTTTACACCATTTGATTTCTACTTCTTCACTTTCACCTTGTGCATCTTCTAAAGAGCCGTATAAGATTGTTCCATAAACTTCTGATTCTGTAGCAGTAAGGTAAACTTTGGACATGTCGTCGCCACGGATAGTTAAAAGGTGCATAGGTTCAACAATATTACTAATTAAGTAATAGTCGTAAACATCGTAAGTGTAATCTATTCCAGGTTCGGGGATAGGATTATAAATATTTAAAGGACAAGTCCTTGTATCGTAAAGTAATGTCCATTGCCTTTCTCCAGGAGCTGGTAAACTAGGATAGGGTGTTTCTTCTATAAGATTTACAGATTTTGTTACTACTGCTGCTGCGGGAGGTCTTGACGGGTCATTTTCAAATTGCTGCACTACTCGAAAATTATAATTAATATCGCGCCCAGTCTGAAACCTATAATTTGCTTGAGCGTTTCTAATAAAATCGTTAGTAATAGCTGTTCTAAAAGCCCCGTAAATAGTATTACCTATTGCTATACAGTTTATTTGCACCTCCTTCCATAACCAGTTAGGTATTCCAAGGATTTGATAAATAACTCTAACACCTCCAATGCCTATGGGTGATGGCTCTGTTATAACTTGACCATTACTCCCTAACTTTGGTGCAAAATACAAAAACCCTGAAGGACTCCAGACCCGACCAGGTTGATACAACCCCGCCCATTCAAAAAAAGGTATTGTTGTTTGTCCCTGTACCAAATCGACGGGATTGTAAAATTGAGTTTTGTAAGTACTTTCCCACTGCTGCCACATTGCAATATTTAGACTACTTGCTCCAGCGTATATAGGGAAAGGAAACTTAGTGTCTCTGTAAAAATAATGTCTTGTGGCGCTAAAATTACTTTCATCATTTCTTGTAATGTACACGTCGTAAGGATTAGGGAAAGACGGCAAAATCCATTGACGCCCCGTGAATAACAAATTATTTTGAATAACACCTTCAAGCCCGTATTCATCGGGGGTAATTAAATAGCCGGTCATAACAGGGGTATTCGGTTGTGAGGTAAGAACAGGAGGAATTGATGAATTACTTAAATTAGTTTCGTTACCTCTAAGACTTACAAAAGCCGATACTTCTCGTCCAGAATTGCAATAAGGATATTCCGATTTTTCAGTTAAAGATAATTGTCGTCTTCCGCTAGGGTTAGAGACTGTAGGGTAGAAAAACCCTAAATCAACTTCAGGAGCGCCTAGATTGTCTAAGAAACCTCTAGAGAAATAACCAACAGAATGTTGTTGACGATTTGGGTGAAAATCTTCTTTATCGATTGGGTGATTGTTTCGACATTGTTGCAGGCTTTGATATGGGCCAGTACCATCACAAACTTCTACGCATTCGTAACCATTATAAGTCCATGTTGGACAATTACAACCAATAGTAATTGTTTCTGTTCTTTTAACCTTGATTACAATTCCATAAACATAAGCAAAAGGTTTTTTGGGTTTTTTTGCTTTAACATGTGCAAAAGACAATATCTCTGTTGTGTTTTGCACCCCAGTAGATTTAGCGGGATAAGCGTAATACCTGTTTTTAGACTTAATTAACAACACATCTAACCCAGCTAAAGACTCAGCTACTTTAGCAATGTAAGAATTTTTACCTATTTTTACTTGGACAAATTCTCCTAGTTTAGCTAAATGACTAGCTCTCCCAATACCAACAGTTTGCTTAATCATTACAATAAAGCTCCTAAAGCCAACCAGTTACCATTACTAATATGTGTTACGTAAACAGATGTATTAGGAGTTCCAAAAATGTCAGACTTAGCTTTTAAAGAACCTGATGTGGTTAATGCCACGAGAACTTCTGTTTGCAAAGTAGTGTCCATAAAAAAAGTAGCTTGGAATCCTGGTGGCAAAGTATTAGGGAGAGTTATATTCAAAGTGTCCAATACAAGTGGGTTGGTAACAAAAATAATTTTTCCGTGGTCACTAGCTTGTAATGTGTAATTATTCGTAATAGTGGTAAAGGTTTGATAAGGCACTCCACCACCTCCCGACGGAGGGTCTATAAAAGCTAGTTTACCGCTAGAGTTTAAAGCAGGCATCTGTCCAGTTGTTCCAGTACCTGTAAATACCCCTCCAAAATTAGCAATAGTCAATCCATTAACACGTGTATCTACTTTGCTATCGGAGTAAAAAGTACGTGTTAATGTTTCATTAACCATATCAGCAGTTAAAGTCACGTTAACCCAATTTCCTGAAACCAACCGAAGAAACTGATTATTAGTAGAATTGGTTAACGTGACATCGCCAAGGTCGTTAAGATTCGCGACTCCACCACCTCCCGACGGAGGGTCTATAAAAGCTAGTTTACCGCTAGAGTTTAAAGCAGGCATCTGTCCAGTTGTTCCAGTACCTGTAAATACTCCTCCAAAACTAGCAATAGTCAATCCATTAACACGTGTATCTACTTTGCTATCGGAGTAAAAAGTACGTGTTAATGTTTCATTAACCATATCAGCAGTTAAAGTCACGTTAACCCAATTTCCTGAAACTAATTGGAGGAACTGATTATTAGTAGAGTTGGTTAACGTAACATCGCTAAGGTCGTTAAGGTTCACGACCCCACCTCCACCACCTCCCGACGGAGGGTCTATAAAAGCTAGTTTACCGCTAGAGTTTAAGGCAGGTATCTGTCCAGTTGTTCCAGTACCTGTAAATACCCCTCCAAAATTAGCAATAATTAGTTCTGATAATACAGGTAAATCAGGGATTTCCACACCTTGGTAAACTCCGTTTACTTTCTTTAAAAAAGTATTATTGGAAATTGTAGAAGCTACGTTGCCTAAATCTTCTAAATTGAAATTTTGCAACTCTTCAGCGATAGCACCTGGAGTTAAATATTTATTTTGTGTCCCTTGAGGGATATTGTCCGCAGTTATTTGAACGGGACCAGAAAATCCATTAATAGAAACTACGCCTACACTAAATTGCTTAGCTATCCATACATTTTGATTGTTGAGAGCCAAGACATAATCAACTTGCGCTCCTGTTAAATCGACGTCTGTTATTTGATTTAAACTTATGCTAACCACTTCGCCGCCTGAACCAATCGGCATCGGTCTAAATTTATTAGAAGCGGTTGAGTAAGCGATTACGTCGTTGTTGTTGAGAGGGATTGTATCATCAAAATCAAGTGCTTTTTGAATTGCAACGTAATAATTATTAACATTTTTAGCTCCGCCAGGGCTTAGGTAAATAGGAATAGCTGGAGGGGTAAAATTAGTAATGTATCTAGGAGTACTAATAGTTAATCTACAATCTTCAATATTACCAACAAAGGCTCTGTTGTCAGTAAAAGCACTTCCGTTTAACCTTCCTACGCAAAGAAAAACAGCAGACTGTAAAGTAAAGCTTTGCCGTAAAGAGAAGTTTTGAGTAACAGTTTTCTGTAAAACTCCGTTTAAAAAGATTCGAAATTCATTGCCATTGCGAGTAACTGCAACATGATACCAAGTGTTTAATAAAAGTCCAGGACTTGTTAAGTTAGTTGCAAGGTTATTATTAAAATACTCTGTATTGCTATTGTCAAAACCTCTAAACCTTACATTAAAAACGTTTGCCGTACTTTCAAAAATATCTAGGGTAAATTCAGTCTGACTATTATTGCTTCTTCCAGCTAATGTATATAACCCACCTGGGGATAGCTCTGTACATCTAAACCAAGTTTCAATGCAAAAAGAGTTACCACCCAATAGGTTATTAAAGTCTGTAGGAATTTGCAATAACTGCCTACTACTTCTATTAAATTGATAAGAAAATCCATTACCTGGATAAGGAGAAATAGACTGAATGTTGGCATTGATAGAACTAACAATAAAATTACCTCGAAGATCTTTACCAGGTTGTCTGGCGCTGAGAATCAAGCGAGTAAAGCTATAAAAGCCGTCTCCAGGTACATTAATAATAGTAGTGTTAACGCCTAATCCATCTATTCCAGTCAAATCGGGAATACCAAGAGTAAATTTATTTAATTCTGAGTCCCAAATCACCGAAAAGTTATTTTGAGTGTTTTCGATAAATACATCGGAAAGTCCTGTTAACCTTAAATCGGTTAAAACACTGACTGGCTTCCAGATGCCTTCAGCCGCATCAAATAATAATTGACTGTTGTGCGCGATAGTTGTCCCTTCAGGATAAGTATCGCTTAATCCTGACAAAGAAAAAGATGACCACCCATAAGGACTACCCGTCCCACCATGAGTTAAAACGAAAATTCCAGAGACAGTAGGCGGTAATATGACTGCAAATTTTTTGCGTGAGTTAGCGTCTCCAGGTGTAGTTACAGGAATGCAACTACCAGTACTTGAACTGCTAACAATTTCGGGCAACAACTCAGTTGCTTCTAGTCCTGTTCCTAGATTATTAAATCCAATAATTCGTTGAGAACCACTCCCAGTGATTGCGTTTAGCAATGCACTAGGTAAAGTCTCAGAAGTTATAAAATTAGGAGTTCTCCACAACAATCCTGTTGATGTACTATTGTCTCTAACTAAATAGCTATTGTTAGAACCTGGAGGTAAAATCACTTCTTCTCCAGTACTGTTAACAGTTAATAATGCACCTTTAGTAGCAAAAGGAGAATCACTTAAAAGAGTTGAACCTATTTGTGTTAAAAATTCAAATCTTCCTACAGATAAATCTGTTGGTTGAATTACTCCGTAATCATCGTTAGCAGAAGTACTAAAAGCGTTAAACCAGTACAATAATCTACCGCTAATTACGTGGATTATTGCTCCGTGTTTAAGCTTGTTGTGATTAATTGCTTTTAGTGTAGTAATGTTTTCTACTGCGGACAACCAGTAACTAGGCTCATTAATTGCTTGTATTAATGTAGATGTGAGTTCGGGAACACATCCTAAAGTCGTAGAATGAGAAATCTTGGTGAAATTGTAGTTATCTTCGGGGTAGTTGTAAGCAATCGCTAATTGATAGCTATCAATAGGTAAAGTACCAGAATTTGGGTTAACGTTGACGTTAATAGGCAAATAACCAAACAAGCCAAAATCAAGAGAATTACTAGGTAGTTCATTGGGATTGATTATTGTAGCACTATCTAAACTAGAAAGATTGTAAACAAGTACAGCGGAAGTTCCTGCAACAATCGCGGGAAACTTGTAAATAACTCCTGTACTTATTCGTTTTAAAAAAATAATTATTTCGGGAACGTTGAATGTTGCATTAGTATTGCCTGAAACAATGTCTGGATAATCTTCCCTAATTTGACCAAATCCTGAATCACTGTCAACGGGTAAATTTATGGTTAATCCTAACGCTCCTAAATTAAGTGTTTGAATCTCAGCAGACCAAAAACTAATCGATTGCGTCCCACTTTCAGTGCTTACGATCGCCCTAACAACTTCGTTATTATTTAAACTTGTATTTTTTACTTGTACTAACCCAAAAGAATCGGCACTGATGACTACTTTTTGATTAGAGGTGTCAGGAAGTATTCCAAAAATCAAAGAGTCAGTAGTATAGGTAAATTCGTACTTATTGATTGCAGCTTTACCAGGTAAAACTTTTTGGGGAACAACTCTAAGATTATTTAAATGATTAAAAACCACATTACCCAATAAAGTTCCCACAGGGTTATAACTACTAGCAGTTAACTCTTCTATCAAATTAAGCTCAAAACTAGTACCTTGACTTAAAACCCCTTCTAAAGCAGGATTGTCAAAATTGATAATAATCTCGTAAGCGGCGGCATAGCCATTAAATAAATCCTCTGGCAGAACAATTCCGATTTGGCTAGACCATGGGTAATAAGTATTAGTGTCAGGGTAATCACTGTTTAATGCTCCAGTAGCAATTTCAACATATCCTAAAAATTTAACTTGAATCCGATTTTCAAACAAACTGCGGTAAAGAACATTTGTACTAGTCGTTAATTCTCCATTTAAGCTAATTGCAAAATTTAGCTTAGTTCCACTCGCAGAATAAGCACTAATTGCGGACGGCACATTATTTGCCCACCAAATAATTATTGGTTGAGATTGCTTAGCTAGGCTTATTTCCGCAGGAATAGCTATTTCCGCCGTAGCCATAGATTGATTGCATCCATAGGCATTAAAGGTGGTAGTAATTTCGACAAATCCTGCACGGTCATCTTTAATCCAGAATCCAGAAGTAGCGGCTATATCTCCTTTGGTAGCAGTTGAATCATATCGATAAACAATTCCATTTCTAGTTCTAAATTGCCCCTGGAGTAAATTGTTTCCCGTGGTTAAATCAGGGGTAATATTGGTAGATATATGGGCGGATTGAGTTAACTCAATATTTAAAGGAAGTTGTAAATAGGTTTCGTTGTCGGATTGTCTTGCTTTAATTTCTGCTATTTGCACTATATTCCCAGAACCTTGTCTAGCAGAAATAATAAACTTAAAAACGTCGTCTCCATCTTGAATAGCTGAAGGATTAACGGTAATAATTACTTTGTGTCCGCTAGGAATAACTACAGTTTTAGGAGCTGATAATAAGTTTAGTCCAACTCTGTTGTGAGCTTGAATAAAAAAACTTATTGACTCTCCTCCTAAAAGAGTTAAATTACCACCTACTGTGGTAGTTATTGACCAGTCTGTTGTAGCTAATTGCTGTTTAAATGCTGCGTACTGTGATCTCATTTATCGAAACCTTTAATATCTTTAAGTAGTTTATTTATTTTTTCGCTGCAAGCAGATTGAGGAAATTTTTGATATTCTTCAAAAACCGCCATTAAATCATTATATGTTGCAATGACTTTTTCTTTGGAGCATGGGTCTGGTTTAAATTCCATTGGCTTTTGTTTAGGACTGATTATTTCCAAATTAAATGGTTTTTTAAGCAAATACTCTAAGACTTTAATGATTGTCAACTTTTCTATTCTTATTGAATATAACACTTTTTGTATTTGCAATATTTTACCACCATGAATCCCATAATTAAATTTACCCGCGTAAAGGTTTAATAAAGCGTATAACCGTTTAACAACAATTAAGTGGGCTTGAATTGCTTCAATTTGCTCAAGGCTAGTACTTGGTGAAGAGTCAATTAAATTTCTCATAAAAAATAATAAGGAATTATTTAAAATTTTACAAAATTTGTATCATAATTTTGTATAGGAGGTGATTAAGTGTTAGGACGTGACAACCCCAGTAAATTAATTATTGCAACCTTTTTAGAAACTGGAAGCATCGAACAAACTGCAACCAGTTTAAATTACTCCTTTAGTTGGACTTATAGAGTTCTTGATAAATTTGGAGTAATTAACCGCAAGCCTAGAACAATTAAAAAAATTTGTAAAACTTTAACGAGTAAAGAAAGTAGTAATTTAGTATCTGATTATTTAAGTGGACAACCTACAAAATTGATTTTGTCAAAGTATAATATATCTAGCACAACTCTATATCTTATTCTAAATCGAAATAAAATTATCGGAAGAAAAAGAAAAACCGGGTTTAGCTGGAATAAGCTTTCTATACAAGACAAAGCTTATTTAAGCGCTAATGTGATTTGCTTGGCGCAAGAAAATAAATCTCTACAACAGATAGCTAAAGAATTAGAGCTGCCACTATCTAGAGTTAGATTAATTTTAAATAATTTCACCAACAGAGGAGCGAGTAGGTGACCACTAAACGCCAATATTTTCTAGATATGATCGAGCTGGACAAGCCAGAGTTTGAATACACAGACTCTGGGCTTTTACGTGCTAAAGGTGCTATAGCTCGTGTTGGTACTATGGAGTATCTCACTAAAGATGGCGATACATATTACCAATACGTACCCCCTAGTACTTTATTTGATCCAACTCATTTAAAAAGTATTGCGGGACTTCCTGTGACATTGTTTCACCCAATGGAAGACGTTACTCCTGAAAACTATAAAGTTTACAGTGTAGGTTCAACGGGAGACCGAGTAATCAGTCGACTAGACAAAGGGTTAGTTGAAGTTGTTCTTACAATTGGCGATGCTGAAGCTATTGCTAAAGTAAAAGACGGCATCAATCAACTAAGCATGGGTTATTGGGCTGATTTAGAAGAAGATCCTGAAAAATCTGATACTTATATTCAAACCAAAAGAATCGGCAATCATATAGCTTTAGTAGATAAAGCTAGAGGTGGTGAGCAACTAAAACTAAATTTAGACAGCTATAATGTAGTTAAAAACATTACTGCAATCGATAAATCTATTGATAATCAGTTTACAAATACAAAGGAGCAAAAGCAATGGCAAATTTTGTCCGTAATAGCATAAAAGGGAAAAGAGGCAGTGTAGTAATGGATATTCCAGAATCTGCGTTAGCCTTATTAAAAGATTGTTTTGACGAAGCTGATGACGAACTAGAAGACACACAAGCAGAGTTAAATGAAGTCAATAGCAAATTACAAACCACACAAGCAAGACTAAATGACTTAAAAGAAGTCAAGTACAAAAAAAATAAGTACTTAGTTGATAATGCAATCCTTGATTTACTTAGTAAAGTAGGTAAAATGGTTGCGGGAATGTCTGGTAAGGATATTTCTGAATACAAGGACGGCGAAGAGGTAGTAGGAGATTCTTTGATTTCCGAACTCGAATCATTACAATCTCAGATTGCTGAATTAAAAGCTAAAGAAGAAGCTTTAATGCAAGAACTTGAACTTTCTAAGACTACTAATCAAGAAGATATGATCGCTCAACGAGTTAAAGATCGTCGAGAATTAGAGCGTAAAGTTTTTAAACTTTTAGACATGTCTGAAGAAAGCATGATTGCAATGGGGGATCGTCAACTCAAAGAAGCTTTAATCAAGCAACGCTACCACTATACAAATGATACCTTGCAAAACAAGTCTAACGAAGAAATTAATGCAATGTTTGAAATTGCTTCTTTAACTTCCACTTCAGACAATCACAGAATCCCATTAATTCCCGAATCAAGAGTTGTTGATAATTCTGATGTATCTGGAGTTTTAAGAGCAGCATACGCAGAACATACTAAACAAGTTCAAAACGCTTGGCAATTAAACAATTAAAAGGAGATAAAAACATGGGAATAACTAATTACAGTACTTCGTTTACACCAGGCTTAGCTGGTGGGTTGGCAACTGGCAGCCCTAGAGCAGTCCGCGGTAGATTTAATGCAGATACAGCGGTGATTGCTTACGGTAGAGCGGTAGTTCAAGGCACAACATCAGATGCAATCATTTTGCCTACTACAACCGCTAAAGACTTTATAGGAGTTTCCTACAGATGTTATGCATATGAAAACGCGGAAACACCTCAAGGAGATTTTGGTTATGCTCCTGGGTTAGAAATTGATATTCTTACTCAAGGTGATATCTGGGTGGAAGTTGAAGAAGCTGTAGCCCCAGGCGATCCAGTTTTCTTTAGACACCAAGCTAGTGGAGCTAACACAATTGTTGGTAAATTCCGCAAGTCTGCTGATACTGCTACAGCGACTCAAGTTAATGCTGCTCGCTGGGTTTCTAGTACACCTGGAGCAGGACTAGCTGTGTTAACCATTAATTTACCTTAAATTAATTTAAGTATTTAAAATACTTTTAAAACTAAAATAAACTACTGTTTTACTATTGTGATGCAGTAGTTTATTTTTTTTGCTGTAGTTATTTTTAAACTTTTATCGTGATTACCTTAATTATTTGCTTTTATCTGCAACAAAATAAGTCAAAAACCTTTTTAAATAAAGGGTTTTTAATATAGCTTGATATATTTTATTTGCTTAAATTTAATTTAGTAATCTTAATTAAATACGCTGAAGGTAAAACTATTTAAATGGGAACTTATAAAGATGTCCTTTAATTTACCTCAGTATTTACAATACAAGTTAAGCGAGGTTTTAAGACCTAGACTACCTGAGTTATATTTTGACAACGGGATGTATTGTCCTCAGATTGCAGACCTTCCAGAAGGTGCGCAATATTTAAGCGCTGAGATAGTAACGCAATACGGTGAAGCAGCTATCGCAGCTAACGAAGCAATGGATATTCCCGTAGGTGATATCACTGTTGGACAAGAAACTTATAAAGTAGTTTATGTTGTTGGGCAAATTAAATATAGTGACCCAGAGTTAAAGGCTGCTAAATTTGCCATGGAAAACGGACAACTAGTGACAAACTTACAAGACGAAAGATTATTTACACTTCGTCGTATGATTGAGTCTAAGTCCCACAATCTTTGTGCTTACGGATCTAATTCTCATGGAATTTATGGTTTTTTGAATCATCCAGATGTTCCATTAAGTGCTAGCAGTACTTATAGAGTATATGCGCAAAATGCAGACCCTAAAATTATTTTGGATTTCGTTAATAGCGAAATAGACGCTATAACAACTGAGACTGAAATGGTGGAAACCCCAGACACTATTGGGTTACCACCTAGATTGTACAACCTATTAAAAAATACATATCGAAACACTCAGACAGACACTACCTTGCTGAAATCTATCATGGACACCAATCCTTTGATAAAACAGATTATCAGACTTCCTGAATTAGCGAGTGCAAGATTGCTAGCTAATGGTGTACACGCTTCGGGAACAACAAAAGATAGGATGATAATTTACAACTTAAATCCTAGCAACGTTAAGCGACACTACAATAACCTTTATTTAATGCCTCCGCAAATGAACGGGATTAACCATACAGTGATAGGATATAAAGGTATGTCCAGCGTTCGGTTTCCTTATCCTAAAACCGCTAGATATGTTGATTTTCCTATTTCAACAACTAATAACTAATATTTACTATGCCAAGTATTACTTACAATCCAAATAGAGAAATACCGGCCCGCAACTCTACCTTGACGATTAACGGAGTCCACTTAAAACCTGGTGTTAACTTGTTATCAGGAGAAGATTTTGACAAGATATCTTCTTATGATCAAATTGAGGTTTACAAAAATTGGGGAGCGCTAGTATTTACTGAAGAGGTTAATCTTAATTCTTTTATTCCACAAGAATTGGATACTAAGCAAACATCAATACCAAGAAAAACCAGACTAGCCAAAGAAACAATCCCAGTCAATGAGTAGTCACAATCAACAAAACAATAAAGATCAACAATCTCCCCGCATTATGGTTAGCGGAGGGATTTTTCCTAATGTTGAATACGATCGATTAGCTGATATAACTCCCCAAGACTTAGAAAATATAGTCAAGGACTGGGAAGAAAATGCTCCAAAAGAGTATAAAAACTTATTAAATGCAGATTAACGTTTTGCTTAAACAAGGTGAGGTGATTAAAGCTAGTTACTTGTTTTTAATTTTTCTGATTAATTCTAATTGTTTTTTAACCTTTTCACTTTTAGCTAACTCTTCTGGTGATACCATAATAGAGCCATTAATTACAGAGTATTTTTTCTTGTTAAGAAATGGATCGTTTTCTCTTCCATAGGTGTTTATTGGCTTAATCCAGTCAATAAACATCATTTTTTTTTAAACACAGTAATTGCTTCTTTAAGATCATCTCCTATCACAACCCAATCTGATAAAAGAGCTAAATTATCTGCTCTTATGGGAGTCGATGCCCCGTTATAAACAGATAAACTCCCGCTAAAATCCACTAACCTTGCTACACCTTCCCAAAAAGATGGTTTAGCATATAAGTATTCAGAAAATTTATTTGTACTCATAACGGAGGGTTTCCTTAATATACTTTCCATAACTAAATATTAACATTTTTTATCAATGCTAAAGCTTCATTTTTAAACTGTTCTGCTTCGGAGTATCTTCCTTGGCTATAGTAGAATGCACCTAAAATGTTCAAGCTAGTAACTACACTGGGATGGTCATCGCTAAACAATCGCTTTTCCATCTCTAAAGCCTCAATGTAAAGAGGTTCACCTTCGGAGTATCTTCCTTGGCTATACTAAAGTCTAACTAAATTGTTTAAGCTAGTAACTAAATTTGAAATAGTCATCGCCAAGTAACCGCTTTTTCATCTTTAAAGCCTCAATGTAGAAAGGGTTAGCTTCGGAGTATCTTCCTTGGCTATAGTAAAGTGCAGCTAAATTGTTTAAGCTATTAGCCATCGTGGGATGGTCACCACTAAACAATCGCTTATACATTTCTAAGGACTCAATGTAAAGAGGTTCAGATTCGGTGTATTTTTCTTGGCTATAGTAAAGTGTAGCTAAATTGTTTAAGTTATTAGCTATCTTGGGATGGTCACCGCTAAACAATCGCTTATACATCCCTAAAGCCTCAAAAGAAAGTGGTTCAGCTTTGGTGTATTTTTCTTGGCTATAGTAAAGTGCAGCTAAATTGTTTAAACTAGTAGCTACATCGGGATGGTCACCGCTAAACATCCGCTTATCAGAAAAATGGGTTTAAAACTCCGTTCTTTAGAACGGCTTTAATGGTATATTAATAGTGGTTACTAACCCGCCTATACTTTGCAGCGATATATCATTTAGAGACCGTCAAACTAAATGTGAAACCGGGTCTGAAGGAGAATAGGGAAGCGGATGTAGGCAATGGGAAATCCAACCTTCAACGCAAAAACAGAACAAAAAAAACAATAATAGTCGCGGTCGGACAGTTCGAGACTTTAAACGGACGTGGAGAAAGTGTAAGTCCAAACTTGTTTTGGCTATCTTCTGTGAAGCGTCAACCCCATTCAGCACTATTAATTTAGTGTGGCGAAGAATCTCCGCCCTTCAGGGCGGGGAGGATGTCAACTTAGTTTTTGATATACTTTAAAAAGATAAATTTTTTAAACCTTAAAAAATGAAAAAAATATTAGGTTATATAACTTCTACTTTTGCTATAGGACTAGCAATGTCAAGTAACACTCTCGCCGCTACAATTGACAACTTTAACTCAGGTAGAATAGTTCATAGTAGCCTAGCTCCTTTAAGCGTAGAAGGATCAGTGGCTGTTACAAATGGAGACGCTATTTCTCCAATAAGGCAGTATCAATACAAATCTTTTGCTAGTGAAAAGGAAACTTTATTGCCTTCAGGGTTTTCAACAAATGGAGCCCCATCTGTTTTGTCTATTAGCAATGCACCGTCAACGACTTCAATACTTTCTCTAGCTTATGAAGGTAACTTTAACTTGTCTCCGCTAGGAGAGAATTTTTTCTCATTTGATGTACTAAACAATGATTTACCAGTAATTCTATCGACAATAATCAACAATGAATCCCTTACAATATCTATACCACCTAAAACAAAAAAAGTTTTAATTCCGTTTACAGATTTTCCAGAAACAGATTTTCAAGATGTAAATTTTATAGGATTACATATTTCTGGGAATAATGATTTTGATTTGGCGCTAGATAATTTAGGTACTGAACAAATTGTAAGTGAACCATCTTTAATACTAGCTACAGTATTTTTATCTTTAGGACTTACAGTGGTTAAATTTAAATCTAAAGATTTTGTGAGCAAGAATTAGCCAGACCGTTTTAACGGCTGGAAGTAAAGCGAACCGTGGCTTTAACCAGGGGTTTTAAACCCTGTTCTTTAGGAGGCTTTAATGGTACATTAGTGATAGTCAAGGTTGAAAGTAGCACGGGAAAGCGGATGTAGGCATTGAAAAGCCCAACCTTCAACGCAAAAAAAACAAAACAAA
>Ga0315901_10003228_pt1 | contig 21330 bp, 20 predicted proteins | sample LakEriMetagenome_10_FD_203761 | JGI IMG/M metagenome (GOLD analysis project Ga0315901, IMG submission 203761) | Freshwater fungal communities from buoy surface, Lake Erie, Ohio, United States - Buoy 2 MA116 | ecosystem: Environmental > Aquatic > Freshwater > Lake | place: USA: Lake Erie, Ohio... | reverse complement strand
ATTTACATCAATTAGATTTGATGGTCTTTCCAAATTGGAAAATACATTGATTTCTGGAAATACAATTTGCGGAACATCTGCTGGGGCTATTGCTGTATTAAATGATTCATCAAGTCCAGTTGTTAATCCTATAAATTTTGTTATAACAAATAATTTAATTGATTCGGTGGGATTGGATGGAACAGCTAATAGGTGGGCATTTATTTCAGTATATGATATAAGTGGATTTATTTTTACTAATAATACAGTTTCAAATCTTGGTGCTACAGTTGTTTCTGTAATTAGGTCGTCTTCTAATACATTTACAAATGTCATTGTTAAAAATAATATTTGGGATCAAACCATTCCTCTATTCACGCTAACCTCTTTTACTACTCCATTTGAAATAGATCACAAGATGGGTGGTTATGGAATAAATACAAGCGGCTCATTTGTTCTTGGAAATCAAGGTGCATACTCATCTTCACTACCATTTACATTAAATAGAACAACATCTACAGGTGGTCTTGGAACGAGATATAGCAACTCTCTTGGGTATGTTGATATTTTCTCTGTTCCTACAGGTGTTGGCGAGGGATCATTTACTCCCGGTTCAGACAATCTTGTATCACTTGGAAGTGGATCATTTCGTTGGTCACAACTTTTTGCAGGGACTAATGTAATTAACACTTCGGACGAGCGAGAAAAACAAGATATTGAAAATCTAAATGAGGCTGAAAAAAGAGTTGCTATTTCATTAAAATCAATTGTTAAAAAGTTCCGTTTCAAAGATGCAGTTTCTGCAAAAGGGGAGGATGCCCGAATCCATATTGGCGTTATTGCACAAGAAGTTGTATCGGCATTTGAATCAGAAGAACTTGACGCTACTAAATATGGATTGCTATGCTATGATGAGTGGGACGAACAGCCAGAAGAAAAAGATTCTGATGGAAATGTAATTCAACAATATCGACCAGCTGGCAACAGATACGGGATTAGATACGATCAACTTTTAGCATTTATCATTTCAGCAATTTAATTTATGAGCGCAAACATTAAAGCATCAGTAGACGGAACACAGGCAATAATCGGGGTAGGTGGAGTAGACCAGATGACTGTGAGCAACGCTGGCGTAGTCACAGCAAATAGCTTTGTAGGGGCAATCAGCAATACCAATGTCACGGCAACTGGATCGACTACGGCAAGGACATTGGCAAACAGGTTTGCTGATGTGGTCAATGTGAAGGACTTCGGTGCGGTGGGTGATGGGGTAGCGGATGATACTGCTGCGATTCAAGCGGCTTTGGATTCTAATAAAACAGTATTGTTCCCAGCAGGTAAATATCGAGTTACATCGTCACTTATTATTTCACCAAACAGAAATAGAAATGCAGGTATTATAGGTTGTGAATTTCCAACAAATTATCCATATACATCGCAATCTGGTGGGCCAACATGGGATGGGAAAAAAGAATGTATTTTGTTTTATGATGGGCCAATGTCCACCACAACAGCAGTATTGCTTGTATCTCTTACATCTATTGGAGTTCAAAATCCACAAACTTTTGACTCTGTAGTTTTTGGATTAAAATTAGAAAACATCGTAATTGATGGAAATAATAAAGCTGGATTTGGAGTTTATGCAATAAGATTGTCTGAACCTGTAATCAAAAATATAGTAATTACAAATACTACAAAACACGCATTTTATTTAGATGGAACTTATAGCGGTGTTTATGAAAAAATAAGTGCATTTAAAAATCAAGGTTGCGGAATTTCTATAGGAAGGGGAACATTAGATTATTCATGGACTGGTGGAAATAAAGTTAACGCATTAACAATTTCTGATCTATATGCAAACGCAAATGGATCAGATAAAGCATTTAATGAAACAACAAATCCATTATGGGGATATGGAATTGGACTATGGTTTCATAGAGGAAATACATTACTTTCTTATACATCTGAAAATAATGATGGTGTAGGAGTTGTATTGAGTCCAACATCATCTACAAATTATATTGCATCTGGATATTCAGAATTAAGTAATTCTTTAATTATTTCTGGAACAAATGCAATAACGGATGGAAGGGCTACCAGAAAATGGGGATGTTGGTTTAATGGGGATTCTGTTGATTCTTTAAACATGAGACTCTGTAATACCTATATGGCAGCAGAGGGAATTAGAATTACAGGAACACAACCATCAGTTGGAAGAACTGAAGGTGGATTTTCATTGGAAAGTATTACTGGGGCAAATTATTTACTTTCAGATTGGGGAAACTATCGACTTATTAATTGTGCCGTAGAAATATACAATAGCATTTCAGCAAATTATCCAGTTGGAGCTATTGTTGCAAATGGAGGAATAAAGTTTAATGCAAGTGATTCTGCACTTTCATTTTATAATGAAAATACATTTACCCCATCACTTGAAGGTGTAACTATAAGCGGAACAGGTTGGGCATACGGACTTCAAACTGGGTCTTACACAAGAATAGGGAATCGTTGTTTTTTTACTGGAAGAATAAATTTAAGTGCTGTTTCTCTTGATGCTACTGGGCAGATAGCAATTTCTGGATTGCCATTTACAATTAAAAATGGGAATGAATTCCAAGGCGTTGTTCAATGTCTTACATCCAATATGACAACATCCATTGTTTCAATGGAAGGTTCGCTTGATTTAAATACAAATAGAATCAGGCTTAATAAAAGAACAGTAGCTTCAGCAAGTCCAAGCACAGTTTCTTTAGGTGATCTTTCCGCAACAACATCAATTATATTTACTGGTCAGTATGTCATTGCATGAAAAACTACATTAACATCCATTACATGACAACCGAACAAGCTAAAGAAATCCTTGCTAAAAATAAAGTGACCAAGGAAGAATACGAACAAGCCCAAAAAGAAGGTCGGATTACACAATATTAATGAAAAACTATATCAACATCTCTCATATCTTAATCTGCCTTGCGTTCCAAGGAATCGGATATGCTCTGACAAAGAATCCATTTATCGGAGCTATTGCAGGGATATTCTTCTTTGCTGGCAGGGAGATTGCTCAAGCCGAGTATAAGAATATTGAAGCATCTCCAAGCAAGTTAAGGAAAGATATGAGTGTGTTTGGTGGGTTCAATCCAAAATACTGGACGCTTAAAGCACTACTTGCAGACTTGACAATCCCATCTGTAATCGTAATAACTATTGCCTTTATTCTTAAATATGCCATACACATCTAAAAAAGTAAGTTTGCCAGAGGGTTTTGTTGACCTTGGCGAAGAAATGAAGCCAGCGATGGCTATTGAAATTGAGCGTGAACCATCTTCTGTTCACTATCCTTCTCTCTATTTTAGCAATGCTAAAGAGTTGATGGATTTCCCCAAAGAGGGAACTGCTGTCATTCATTTCAAGAAAGTCATGGAGAAGAAAGAGACTATTATGCGCGATGGCGAAGAGAAGAAATGCTATTGCGTAGAACTTGAAATCCACGGCATCAAATCCAATGGCAAATCCAAGATGGAGCCAATGATGGAAGAAGAAGAGGATGATGAAGACGCTATCGAAAAAGGCTTGAAAGAAGCCGAGGGCGAAGAAGAAAACGAAGAAGAATACGAAGATTAATTTTATGGCTAAGAAAAACGAAATGCTCACTGAAGCTCCAACACCAACACCAGAAGCGATGCCGGGGGAAATGGCCGCACCAACTCCTGACATGGCTCCTCCTGCTGGTGGCAAGGTTATGGTTCAAATGCCATCTGATGCTTTTGATTCCATCTACACCCTTGTTAGCCAACTCCAGTCTGGTCTTGAAACACTCAAGGCAGAGGTTGACGCTCAAAAGGGTGGTGAAGCCGCTGCTGTTGCCGAAGAAATGGCTCCAGAGGCTGTTGCAACCGCTGAAGACGAAGAGTTTCTTAAATCACTTGCGGCAGAAGGTTCGATGCGATAATGTCGCGCCATGTTTGTCTCGCAAATCTTTGAGGAATGTGCTGAAATTCTAGGAACGACTGACGAAAGTAAAATCTTTCGTAAAATTCAGCAGGCGGTAGCGACCTTGATGGAGTCTGGTCACTGGACTCACTCTGTCGCTGATGTTGATGTATGCACAGGCTGGGATCGTTGTTCTATCACGCTTCCTCGAAACATTGATGTTCCTCTTGCAGTCAACATTGATGGCTCTCCGACATACTTCCGCAATCGTTTATTTCAATACCATGTAAACAAAGGCGGAATGTTTAATTCCGTTGAATGGGCATGGGATGATCGCGGATATGTCGCGACACTCATGGACATCATCCAGCCTTCACAGCTTGTCGCTGTCGCAGAGTTGGAGAATGATGTTGGCAAGACGATTCGCGTTCTTGGAAACGATCAGAACAATCGCACACTTCGCTCGCAACTTGCGAATGGAACTGGTGTTGATGGCTTGCTTGTTCCAATTCACTCGCAAAGTGATTTTGCTTATGGAACGATTGCTCCAGATGATGCTACTGTAAAGACCCGTAGCGTTGCTATTACGCCAATCAATCTGTTTACTAGCACAGCGGCGCACGGACTATCATCTGGTCAAGGAATGAGCGTTACTGCGACATCTGGAACGATTCCTGTAGCATTGGAGAATGGTCAGACATATTACATTGGAGTTATTGATGCTTTCACAATCCAGCTTTTCAATGATCCTCTGAATGCTCAAGCGTTGCAATATCCAATCAACTTGCAGAGCATCGTTATTCCAAATAGCCTTGATTTTAAAGATAGCCGTGAATCACAGGTTATAACTGCACTTGAGCTTTCTTCTGCTCCAGCATTCACGCTTGATACTGCTAATCAAATCACATTCCCCGCTGGTCAATCACTTCCTGCTCCGCTTAATCCTGAAACTACATACTACGCAAATGCCGAAGACTCGACGCATTTGACTGTATTTGAAACCTCAGATGATGCCAAAAAGAATATCAATCCAGTTTACACGACTGGAACGACTGGGCCTGTTCCTCCAGCACCCGGAACGCTAGAAGTAGATATTCGCAAAAAGATTGATCCGCAAACTACTCTGACTTTCTCTGTTCGTCACTACTACAATGACGGAGATCAAGTCCAAGCATTTACTGCATCTGGAAATCTTCCAAAGCCTCTTATTGCGAATCAAAACTATTTCGTTAATGTCATTGATCCATTTAGTATTTCGCTTCACGAAAATCAAGCTGATGCGATTGCTTCGACACCAACAAGCCTTGTAAATCCAATTGTTATTAAAGACTCTGGTAGTGGAACGAACTCTATTGTTAAGCTGATTGCAGCTACTGCTACGACTGGAACATCGTCTCAAATCACCGCACCGGGACTTAACATCCCAACCCCCTCTGGTTCTGGAGCTAATTTTCAAGCTGTTGTCGTTGGCTCTGTAACTGAAATAAACATTACTGCCTCTGGAGGTGGATATACCGCGACTCCTAATATAGCATTTTCTGCTCCCCCGACGCCACCAGTTGGAAGCCCTATTACTCCACTGACTGCAACTGGATATGCCGTTCGCAATACTGTAAATAATACTATTTCTGGAATTGTAATCACGAATCCGGGCCTTGGATATTCAACTTCGCCCTTGATTACAATTGATCCGCCCCCTATAAATCCATCAATTTCAATAACAAGTCTAACATCATCTGCAACTACAGCTACTTGCACAACTTTTAATCCACATGGCTTTACAAGTGGAAATGAAGTTACTATTTCTGGAGCTACACCAACTGGATACAATGGAACATATATTGTAAATGTCACTGGCTCCAATACATTTACATATACCTTAAATGCTTCAGTTGGATATGATAAATCAATATCATCTCTCGTAAGCGGGAAGGCAGTTACCTCAATAACCCATGTAACAACTACTGCTACAGTAAATTGTACAAGTCATGGATTTACTAATGGGCAAAGCGTTATAATTGTTGGAGCAAACCAATCCCAATATAACGGAACATTTACAATTGTTTATGTAAATCCAAATCAATTTACATACACAATGGCAAGCGATCCCGGTGTTGATGCAACTGGATCAATAACAGCATCTGCAAGCTCTGGAACAACTGCTACTGCAACAACATCAACTCCGCATGGCTTTTCTAATGGTCAGAGTGTTCTTATTAGCGGGGCAACCCCACCAGCATACAATAAACAAGCTATTATTTCTAATGTCACGGCAAGCACATTTGATTATTCTGTTGATGGAGGTCTTCTGAGTCCAGCAACTGGAACAATTAATGTTTTTTCTACTCCCGCAACTGGAACAATGACTTGTGCGTTGAAGGCTGGAAGTCAAGCCGTAGCAACCGCAAATATAACAACATCATTTCTATCACATTTCACTCTTATTTCTGGAGGTTCTGGATATACCGAAGCACCTCAAGTTAAAATTACTGGAGGAAACGGAAGTGGCGCAACTGCAACTGCAACAGTAAGTGCAGGAGTTGTTACTGGTCTTAATCTAATAACATCTGGAACTGGATATACATCTGTTCCAACAGTCGCCATCTCGCCATCGACTGGTGTATTTATTAGCTTTACTTCTACTGGATCATTGCCATCACCATTGGTTTCTGGAGTAGCATATCGCGCAGAAGCCCCACTTAACACTTCTACTGGTAACTTTACAGTAAAAGGCGCAGACTTCAATGATGTAAATATTACTTCATCTGGCACTGGGACATTGTATGTATCATTGTCCCGTTCATTTAGCGTGACATTCAACAACAATTGGGAGAGTGATTTTACTAATCTCGTTACTGGACAAGAATTGTATTTTGGAACTGATTATCTGCTTCCAAATACATCTCCATCTATTGATAATGGAGTAACTCCATTTTATCTAAATAAGATCAACAACACGACTGGTAAGATTTACAATAGTTTAGTCAACGCCAATGCTGGAGGAGTAACTGGTCTTATCACGATTACCTCATTCGGTTCTGGTCAGTCTTACTATGCTCTTAGGAAATCATTCCGTTCCTTGCCATTTGGAAATCTAATTACTCCATCTGAAATTGTATTCTTGAGCGAAGATCAAATTGTTCGATTCTCCACGACGAACACGCTTCCTGCTCCTCTTGTTTCTGGAACCGACTATACCATCAAACTATTTGGTAATTCAATCAAGGTTTACTTGGGTGGAATCTTGCAGGTATTGACAACTCCGGGGACTGGTCAGTTAAGCCTAGACATTCTTCGCACATTCAATGTCCCTTCATCTACGAGCATTGACGCTGACCAAGCTCATTTCAATACTGGTGATGCCGTTGTTCCTCGCGCTAAAGAAGGCGATGTATTGCCAACTGGATTGACTGCTGGAACGACATACTACGCTCGCAGGCTAGATAATAATTCGTTTGAGCTTTACGATACACTTGCTCAAGCAAGAAATACATCGTCTACTACTGGTCGCAAGACATACACGACAACTGGCGAGACTGTAGAATCAACATTCTTTGTTGACTCTGTAACATTGCCAACATTCGTGAAGTCAGTTTCTCAAATCGACAAGCCAATTACTGAAGGCTATGTGTCGCTTTATGCTTACGATTATGGCCGTAGCAATGACATGACTCTAATTGGTCAATATCATCCATCTGAAGTTAATCCTCAATACCGCAGGATTCGCATTGGTAAGCCTTGTGCGTGGGCTAGGATTTCTTATCGCATCCAGACTCCAAGTATCACCAGCATCTATGACTTTATTCCGCTAGAGCAAGAGCGAGCAATTATCACTGCTGTTCACGCTTGCGATTTGGAAGATAAAGATTTCGCTGATCAATCGGCTCGCTACTGGCAGATTGCTTTTGCTTATCTAAAGAATCAGCAAGAGAGTATTGATGGTCATGCAATGTCAGTCCCGCAGATCAATGCGATCACATACGGAGATACGACTGATCCAGTAATGTTCTAATGAAAAGCGCACAGATAACTTCAGGAAGAGAAGTAAAAGTTTCTTCTGGGTGGATTCTTGGTGTCAACTCAATAAGAAATCCGTGGGCATTGCCAGACAACCAGATTAAGTGGGCAGTAAATTGTTCTGTTCGTGGTGGAGTTGTTCAAACTAGGCCGGGATACTCAATGCGTCTCTCGCTTCCTCCGGGAAATTTCCAAGGAGGAATCTTTTTCTCATCAAACAAGCAAGCAAGTGCATCAGATACTGTGATCCAAAATGGAGTCACGAAAACTATTCCAGCGCAAATCTACAATCCAGATGGAACAACATCTGTTGCTGATGAATTGCCGTTTGTAGTGTTCGCAGTTAATGGAAATGTTTACTACTCGCCATTCCCATTGACTCAACCGAAAAACTGGGAAGATTATCGACTCAAAAATATCAAGCTAGACCCAAGTGTTGACCAGTTTGTTTTCACTCTAGCAACGCAAACCGCAAAGGTATCAACTGGTGGTGATGTAACAGTAACTCCATCTCATCGTATCGTTGTAATCCAAGATGGCATTTCTACTCCTGCATACTGGGATGGGTCAAATCAGACTGGCATCCAGACAACTTCAATTCCTGTTGGATATTGGATGTCATTTAGTGGAAATCGACTTTGGGTTGCATCAAAGAACATCGTTCTAGCATCTGATTTAGGCGATCCAACTTCATTCACGGAAAGACTGACTGGAACTGGCCGTGGTGACTTTGCATTTGCTCGCGTTGTTACTGGAATGACGAATTACATTGGTCAGGATAACGACACAAAACTGATTGTATTCACTGATCGTGCGACATACTCACTGGCAAGTGGAATCTACGATAGAACTCAATGGGTAACTACTGCAAATTTCCAAACGACATTGTATCCGACGATTGGCTGCGTTGCTGGCAAATCTATTTCGTTTCAAGCTGGACAAATGTGGTGGTATTCCCAAGGCGGACTAATATCTGCTGACATTGCGGCGTCAGTCTATGTTACATCGGAGTCGCTTTATCGAGATGTTGAGATGGCTCGCATCAAAGCATACATGGCTGGAGATACATCAAAGATTTGCGCGATGTCGTTTGAGAACTACTTGCTATATTCCGTCCCTTACTTGGAGCCATGTAATTCAGCAACGATGGTTCTTGATTACGCTGCCGCCGCTGAGTGGTCATCGCAACGCATCCCAGCATGGTGTGGCGTATGGACTGGAACAAGGCCCGTAGAGTGGATTTCTGGCGTTGTAAATGGCGCACCTCGTTGTTTCCATTTCTCTGTTGATTACGCTGCAACAAATGATGGTTCTTACAATCATCTTTGGGAAGCATTCATGTCTAATCGCGCAGATACATATTTCGATATTGATGTCGATGGTGGAATCACAGAAAAAGTAAATCGCATCTACGCACAGATGGAGACTGGACTTCTTGGTGATGGTCTTGATTTCAAGCAATTCCAGTATGGTGAAATTGAGGCTTGCGAAATTGGCGGAACTGTGGATGCGCGAGTTTCGTATCGCGGTTCAAAAGGCTTCTACCAAAACATTCTTGATACTCGATTGCTGGCGGTAACTTCAGATTACCAGTGGGTGAATAGCGACTACGCTAAAGAGATTGCCGAACTTGGATTCTTAAACACGCAATATCGTAGGTTGATTACTGAAAATAGTCAGCGCAGACAATCGGCCATTACTTGCGAGTCCAGCCTTACAAACGACATTGACAAAGCATTCTCTGTGCTAATCGAGTGGTGTGGCGAAATGGGCATTGAATCATTGCGTGTATTCCTTGATCCTTGGAGCGAGCGCAGCACTGGCGTTCCTCAAGCTCCAGAGACTAAATCATGTGTTACAGCACAAGATGGAACTAGCATTGAAATTGACTTGCTTCCTAGCCCGTATGAGCAAGCAGACACTACGCAAAGGTCTTGGTGGGCCAAAGAATTTAGGACTGCGACTCTTTCATGCACGATTGATCCCACAAAGTCTATTTCTGCTACCGCATCGGCAAGCTACTTGTCTGGCATTTCACAGATTGACGCAAAGAATCAAGCTGGTGAATTAGCTCAAAATGCCGCCAACCAAGCCGCGCAACAATACCTCGCACAGAATCCCTGCTGATATATGCCATCTATCACAACAGCCTCAAAGCAAGTAACAGATTTCCCGTTTCGATACATCTCGCCATTCAAGGATGATCCTGTTGTGCCGCTGTATTCTTCTGTTCCTTTATTCTCTCCTCAAGCTGGATGTTTGCCATGTGCCGCTTGCGGAAACTATGCAGACCGCAAAAAAATCATTGCACAACAAGCAAACCGATTTAAAGATTACATCCCTAATGAAATTGCAGGGAACAATCCTAAGGCCGGATTCAATTAATAAATATGAAAACCAGAATCGACTATCGACTCGTTCCTAAAGGATCATTTGAATTTGGAAATTTACAAGACTTCGCTGAATCGTTTGACCACAAAATTGTCGAACATCCTAACATCAATATTTACGCTCATTATCGGAATGGTGAGTTGTTTGGCTATTCTGACCATGTTTTCATTCCTACTGTCTATCCAGCTTTTCACCCGAATCATACTAGGCCGCAGGATGTAATCCAAGTTATGAGCGATTGGAGGGCACACGCTCAACTTTCTGGAGGGCTTGGATATATTGGCGTTCCTCTTATTGATGATCGACCAAAATTTACTAATGATGTTATGGGTAAATTGGGATTGACTAAGATGAATAGAGAGATTTATAGTTACGATTCATTGACTTAAAAATGGGTGGAGCAAAAACAGTAGACGCAAACAAGTATATCTCTAAACGCGATCCATCGCGTGATATTGCTCTTGCCATGATGATGCAGCAAGCTCAACAACGTCAAATGGCTAACCAAGCACAAATGCTTCAGCAATATGCTGGCATGGCTCCAGAGCAACAGATGTATGATGCTTCTCAGCAATCTCGTCGTGCCGCTGAACTTGGATTGCAAAACATTTATAGGCAACGAGAATTGGAACGCATTACCAATCCTCAAGAAGCGGCAATGCGACTTGCTCAATCTCAGCAGATTGAAGACCTTACAGCACAACAAAATGCTGATCAGTATATGCGAGAGTATATGCGGACACAAGGTCTTCCAACGCAATACGAGACTGGACTTGGAGATTCTACTATTGGTCGTGCCGCAATGTATGATCGTGCGCTTGCCGCTAAACAGGCATACGAACAAAATCTATCCGCGCAACGCCAAGCATATCTTGCCTCAACGCAAGCTCCAACTGGCGGCATTTCACCAGAGACATCTATTGCCGCAAAGCAAGCTGCTGAAGCTCAAAATATCGCCGCGCAAGAGGCATATAAGCAAGGAATGTTTGGATCGGTTGCTGGATTTGGTCAAACTGGGTATGAGTCTGCGATGAATCAATTTGGCAACCTTGCTAGAGCGCAACAAGCTCAACAACAATCTCAACAAGCATACCAGCAAGCCATGCTTCAAAACCAAGCTCAAAATCAAGCATCTAAAAATGCAATGACCGGAGCTTATATCCAAGCTGGAGGGAATATTGCATCCTCTGCTATTGGAGCGTATGGTCAAATGGGTGGCGGTGCTGGCGGATCATCCATTACTGGATACGGAGGACAGCAATATGTCCCAAGAACATCTGCAACTGGCGGTCAATATTATACTCTAGCAGGAGCATAAAATTTATGGGTGGATCAACTTCTAGTCCTAAAATACCAAAACCTGATGACACATCTATGTATGCTTTGCTTGCTGCAAAGCAAGGCATCGGGGGTCAGTATTTGCAGTCGCAAGGTGAACTTGTAAAAGCATATGCTGCACTCCCTCCAAAAACTCAAACCTTTGATGCTGGCAGGACATCTAAAGAAGCTGCTGAATTTGGACTTGAAAACATCACTCGTTCTCGTGAACTTGAGGCTTTAACTGATCCAGAGGCTGCAAGAATGCGGAGCCAGATGGGTGGAAGGGTTGCGGAGCTATCTGATATTACAGCTACTCAGCGAAGCATGGATGAGTTTGCTAAAAAGCAAGGATTGACCTCTGGATATACAACGGGGCTTGGCGGGACGATTGGTCGCGCTGCGATCTATGATGCTGGAACTGAAGCTGGACGACAAGCTCGACTGCGAAATCTGGCACTTCAACAGGGATATTTGGCGCAAACTCCAGCACCTATCGGAGGGCTTGATCCAGCTACTGCTATTCAAGCTGAGATGGCGGCTAAGTCAGCAAATCTTCAGGCAATGCAACAATACCAGCAAAATGTTCTTGCGAGCGGACAAAGATTGCAACAATCTACCTCTGATTTTATCAATCAAAATCTTGGTGAACTTGCACAAGCCAATCAAGTATCTCAACAGAACAAGCAGAACTACGAACAAGCAATGTATAACAATGCTGTTCAGAATGCAGCTTCTCAAAACGCAATGACTGGACAGATGATTGGCGCGGGAGGCGCAGTAGCTGGGGCGGCTATAGGAGCGGCAATTATTATTTAATGAGACATCACCTAATAAATAAAACAATAAATAGAATAAAAGAGTGGAACAAAAGATGGCCTAGATCAGTAGTATTATGGAGTGGAGGTAAAGACTCTACTGCATTGCTTCATTTGATCCGATATGGAGCAGAGATTGATATTCCTGTTGTTCAGTATCGTCAGCCAAAATTCCGTGAGCGATATGCCTATTCTGATCGTTTAATCAAGGAATGGGACTTGGAGGTATATGAGTATCCGCCGATGAAGGTTTCACTCGCAGATGGCCCAGATGTCAATACTGGCGAGGTTCGCTTCGATATGCTTCATTACTTCCAATGGGGTAAAAATTGCGTAGTCTTATCTTTGGGAACAGAGACTCCAAAGTCAGATGAAAGGTTCTTGTGTGGCGTTGATGACTTCCTGCAACGCCCTACTGGAACATTTAACTGGCCGTGGGGTGCAGTATTTATCGGAACTAAATACGAGGATACTGACCTAATCAAAGGTCATGTTCCGCTCGCTCAAGACATCCGCATTGTTGATGGTTCGCCAGTATCGCTATATCCAATGCGCGACTGGACTGATGATGATATTTTTGAGTATTTAGAGGAAAGTGGAGTTGAACCTGATCCAACTCGGTATATTAAAAAAGATGATAAGTGGTATAACAATCCAGATAAATCTCTCAATGCCGACTTTTATCCGACTTGTTTTAATTGCGTGAATCGACATTTAGGTCGTCATGTGCATTGCCCTAAACTAAACGCCACTATCACGAATATAAGCGAAATGGCTCCATACGAGGACATCGTTATTGATGACCTTGGATTCCGCCCTGTGGAATGGAAGAAGTAACAAGTGAAGACTGTATTTCTTGCGGTGCTTGCTGTTCTTACAAATGGTCTTGGCCGCTTCTTAAGCGTGACAGATCGGATGCAGAAAAGATACCGAAAGAAATGCAACGAGGAGACTATCCTTTGATGAAAACTGAGAATAATAGATGTGTGGCATTGCAAGGCGTTGTAGGAAATTGTGTATCATGCTCAATTTACTTTGACAGACCTAATTCTTGTAGGCAATTTAAGCCGAATGGCGACTTATGCCTTGAAGCACGAAAAAAACTAAATATCAAATAATATGGGAGGAGCTTTAAAAACTACAAGAAAAGTTATTGATCCATTTAATATAATGGACCCTTTGGGAATTTTACCCGGCCCAAAAGGAGGTAAGTTCGGAACACCATCTTGGAAGTCTAGTGATAAGAAAAAGAAAAAGAGCGGTGGTGCAACTCCCCCACCTGATCCGATGTTGGCTTATATGTCTCAAATGCAAGCGCAGCAACAAGCCCAAGCTGAATCTGCTCGACAGGCTCAACAACAAGCATTTCTTGAAGCCCAAAAACAATCTGCTATGGCCTCTGAGCGTCAAGGTGAAACAGGGGCGCAACAATTTTTGTCTCAAGCTGGAGCGATGCAGCAAGCTAAAGATATTTCCGCGCAACAAGCTCAACAGAAAGCATACCAAACAGCAGGAACATCTGCTATTGGCGGAGGATTTGATATTGGTAAAGCACAGCAGGAGCAGGCTGCAAATCTCGCAGGGATGGGAGCTATTCCAACTGGTGCTGCATTGCCATTCTACGGAATGAGTGATTCCACCACAACAACTCCAGCAACTCGTTCAGCTAATATTTTTAACTTACCAAAAACAAGCAATATAAAATTCGGAGGAGTATAATTATGGGAGGAATGTTCAAAGGGCCAAAACAACCAAAACCCAAACCACAGCCATCAACAGACCCTATGATGGTTATGATGATGCAACAGCAACAACAGCAGGCTCAACAAGCCGCTGAACAATCTCGTATGGCTGAACAGGCTCGCCAACAAGCATTGCTTGAACAACAACGCGAGGCTGGATTTGCGGCTGAACGACAAGGCGAACAACTAGCTCGTCAACAACTAGGACAGTTTTCTACTCAACAGCAAGCCAGTGATCAAGCCGCATTGACTGCATCGCAACAAGCTCAAGGTGCTATTGGAACTAGCGCAATCGCTGGTGGTGGCGGTCAAGCGTCTCAAACAGAGAAAGCCGCATCTATGGGTATTGGTGGTGCTGGTGCTGCTCCTAGCGTAATTCCCGGAGCTGCTATGGCCGCTAATCTCGGTGCTGGCGGAACTGGTCAACCTGCTAATATGTTCAAACTTCCTTCTGCTGCTAATCTTTCTTTCGGAGGCTCCTAATGGCTGACTATTCCTTCACTCCTCAATTCGCTAATCTTAGCAACCTGCAACCACTGCCAGCACTCGATGTGACTCGCGGTGCTGCATTGCAGTTTCAGCCACTTCAAGCTATCCAGATTCAGTCTTCTCGACCAGAGCTTGTAGCTGAAGGCATCGCTGGTGCTGTTTCTAACATTGCTAAAGGTGCTTTGAGTGGCATTACTGCTAAATACGAGAAGGAAGAGGAGAAAGCCAAAGAAACACGCAAGTTCGCTCAAGAACTACTTCTTGAAGAAGCAAAGCAAAAGACAAGGAATAAACAATTTCTTGATGAACTAAAGCTAAAAGTAGCTTCTGAGCATGGCCTAGAAGCGGATGTTGATGAAAGAATGGCAGCATTAGATAAAGCTGCTGAACGGCTTTTTGGCGTAAACCCATCTGGAAATACTCCAGTAGAAAAACCAACTCCAAAAACAAGCATTGATACTGAGGCAGATACAAGTTATGATACTTATGGAGATCGCAGATTGTCTCCAACAGATGCTGTATTTGCTCCAACTGGAACTCCAGAAGAACAATCCAAAGCAATTACAAATCAAGTTGGATTGCCAATAAATCTAGCAGAGCAAGCTCCAGAGGCCGCACCTATTCAGCAACCACCTCCTCAGGTTGATACAGGTGGAATAAATATTCCAGACCCAAATTTAAGGCGTGTATCTATTCAAGGAACTCCAGCTCCTGCACTAACTGGACTTCAAGTTCAGTCATCGGCAGAACCCGCACCAACACCTGCTTTGGCTGGAATGGAAGCTCCAGTTGATAAGTGGTGGCTTCAAAATCAGCCAAAAGAAGTAACTCAGCCAAGGAAAACTGATGATATTGTATTTGAGCCATCACAACAATCCGTAGCTGAACAGGCAGCAATAGATTTATCAAAGAGTAGCGATTACAATTATTTGGTTACGGCAGAAAAAGATTCAAGAAATCGTTGGGTTCTTAAACAGCAAGACAATAGCGCAAATGTTGCAAAACTAGCCGCTGATGCAGAAAGGCTTGGAATAGATAAACAAAAATTAATTATAGATCAAGCTAATGCACAAATACAGGTTAAAAAAGCCGAAGATGATAGAATAAAAAACGAAACAGAAAAACTAAAGGCTGATAAGGCATCATTCAACACGCTTAAAAATAGCGTCAACAATGAATCTGTTAAACTATTTCAGATTGACCAAGCAATTGATGAAATTGAGTCTGATCCTAGTATTGTTGGAATAATGACAGACTATTATCTTGGAAAAGAAAAAATGCCTCTTTCTCCAATAACATATAAAGAGGCTGCAATGATAGCTGAGAAACTTGGATATAAGGATATTGCAGAAAAGGCTCAAAAGGTTAAAAATATCTCTAACCGAATTGCTTCAATTGGAAGTAATATTGGATGGTCTATATTTAGGGAAATGAAAACATTGTCTCCAACTGGCACTGCTGGAGTTGGATCACTTACTGAGGGTGAAAGGCAATCTCTGGAACAAACTCAAGGCCCACTTGATATAACATCATCTCCAGATTTAATACTTGAAACGCTTTACAATTTAAAGAATGGAACAACAAAAACAATTGTAAACGCATCTAAAGAAATCAAACAAATTGATCCAGCTTTTAAGATGCCAATAATGAGTCCTTTGAGAATTACTAAATCAGATAAAGATTTGTATAATAAGATTCAACAGGCAGCGGAAAAAGCAACTGATAAAGCTAAGAAAACTGAAAATTATCTTAATGCAATGCAGAAAAAAGAAATGCTAGAAAATCAAGCAATCCGAATCAAGGAGTTTAATCAAATGCTTGCTGAGATGCAGGCTCTATAAAATCAATGACACTAGAGGAAGCCGCTGAAAAAAAGCTAAAAGAGAGGACAGCAACTTCTCCTCTTCAAGATGTTGTATCTCCAGATAAAACAACTGAAGAAGAAAAAACGGATACACTTAAAGAAGTAGAAGCAGAGCCTAAAACTGATTTAGCTGGACTTGGCGGGGCAGCATTGCGCGGTCTATCTGTTCCTGCTGCTCAAGCTGTGGTTGGTGGAATTTTTGGAGCAACGATTGGCGGACCTCCGGGAGCATTGATTGGTGCTGGTGCAGGGCCAATTGTTTTGGGGCTAACAGATCTCGCTACGGAGGGAGTAAATGCACTTACGGGAAAAGACATCCCAACTTCAAGGAGTATAATTTCAAATTTTCTTAGCGAGCAAGGAATACCAGAATCAGATACAGCAGCAGAAAAAATCCTTGAGTCTGCTCTTGAGGGGGTATCGAGTGCTGGCGGATCAGCTATGGCTCTCACAAAAGGAGCTAAAATGCTTGCTGGATTAACCCCGAAAGCTACTAAAGTCAAAAAGGCTGCTGAATTTATGGGGGAACAACCGCTGCTTCAAGCTGCAACTGGTGGCGCGGCAGCACTAGCATCTACTGGAGCAGAAGAGGCTGGACTTGGAGGACCAATTCCTGCAATCGCTGGTCTGGCAACAGGATTTGCTGTTCCTGCGGTAGCTAAAGTAAAAGGCGCACTCGCTCCATCTGAAGCAAAAAAAGCATTGGAAGCTGAAGAGAAAGTTCGTTTTGTTTATCAGTCGGCTTTCAAAGATGAAAAATCAAGAGAAGAAGCAATCCAAGCTCTTCGCAAGGCTGGAAACATCTCTGATGATGATGTTAAGCTAATGATCGGTGATATTACAAACAACAAAACTATGCTTGCATTCCAGCAGGCATTGGAAAAATCATCTCAAGAAGTTGCTCAACGCAGTTTTGAAAACCTTCAAGGTGTTGGTAAAAAAATTGGCCGTGGAATGGCTGAAGTTGGCGCACCAGCGGAAGATGCAAAGACATTCTTCTTGAATCAATACAATACACTAAAAGATCAATATAAACAAACAATTCAAGATTTGGATGTTCAAGGATTGAAGGCAACGCAAGAACTTGAAGATGCCAAGATAAAACTTGATGAGGCTGAAAAGAATCTTGCTGCTGGTAAAATTGATGCTGAACAAGCATATAAAGAGTCAAAGCAAACTCTTGATGATGCTTTTGATGCCGAAAAATCAAGGCGCATTGGAACGCAAAAACTTGATACAAACAAAGCTGTTGCTGATGTAATTCAAAAGCAAAAGAAATTTGCAAGCGACTACGCAACAACATTGTATGATAAAATTACTGATGTAAAACCATTTGAGCCAAAAACAGCAAGGTCTGAAATTGAAAGCCTAGTTCCATCTGGTGCTGTATCCAAAGAAGAACGCATAGTTGGAGAAACAGCACAAGAATCAATTCAAAATCAAGTTGAATTGAATCAAAAGATTCCAGCAATAGTTAGAAGCATTTATAGAAACTTGGTTGATCCTCAAGGGAATCCATATAAAAAACAACTTCAAGATGTTACTGCCTCATTAAAGGAGCTTAATGCGGCTATTTCTACTGAAAGAAATGAAGCTCAAAGAAGGATCATGCTCAAGGTCAAAAAAGCACTTGATAGTGACTTGCAAAAACTTGAATCAACATATCCTCAAATTGCTGAAGCTAATAAATTTTATTCAGATTATGCTAGTGTGTATAAGTCTGGCGCAGCAGAGAAAGCATTTGAAGAAGGTGCTAGCCTAACTCAAATTCTAGATAAATATAGTAAATCTGAAGACGATTTGATTAGATTGCGTAAATCCATTGAAGGCGATCCAAGAGTTACTGTAACTCTTCAGCAACTACAAGATGCTGGCGTTGCAAATGTCGATGCGCTGAAGCAAAAAGGATTTAAGGAAGTTGACAACTGGATTGTTGATAGTGTTGTCGATCATTTGAAAAAACCTCAAGCTAAGGGATTTTCAACATCAAAATCTATTGAAGAATGGAGGGATGGTCCCGGTTCTGTAATATTTAGAGCATTTAAAGGAACTCCATCTGAAGCTGAAATAGCCGTTAATAATTTAGCATCAAGATTCAGAAATCTTGAAGAATCTGCAAATGGCGCAAAGAATAGTGCTGATGAAGTAGCTAAGAAAAAAATATCTCAAGGCACTCCAGAGAAGGATGCGTTTGATGAAGCTCGTAAGGCTAAAAAAGAAATTGATACGCTTTTAACAATTAAGAGAAAACAAGTCATTGATGAGTTCCAAGAATTTGAGAATACCTCATTAAATCCAGCAAATAGATTCATTGAAGGAGATGCCAGTGAGGTTGTTCGTAATATCATGTCAAATGCCGAAACTTCTCAATCTCAGATGCAGCGTATATTGAATTCTGCTGCTAAAGACCCAACTGGAAAGGCAACTCAAGGAGTTATTAATGCTGCTAGAAAATGGCTTAATAGTCAAGTAAGGTCAATATCTCTAGCAACAACAACTGAAGGACTTCCTGACCCTGTCCTATTAGTTGATACACTGCAAGCTGACTTGGGCAAGATTAGTGCATTGTTGGAAGAAGGCAAAGCACCAAGAAAAACACTTGAGCTTATTTTTGGCAAGAATTCAAGAGAAATGAATGTTCTTGATAGGTCGCGCCAGATTCTTGATTCAATGGCTCGCAAAACAACATTGTCTCCAAATGAGATTCTTAAAAAGGATGTCACAAAGGGAGAGGTTGCAGATACCCTTATGTCTATTGGCGCAATCGGCTTTGCCAATGTTAAAGGCTATGTTGCTTGGAAAGCTATTGATTTGATTAGAAAGCTAAATCAAAGGGCTAAAGATGATGTTGGTAAGATTTACGCTGATTTGCTTGCTAGGTCTTTAACTGATCCAGAAATTGCTGAAAATATGATTCGTCCTATCAATCAGCAAACATGGCCTCAGACTAAGCGATTTCTTCGCAATATGGGAATTCAAGCTAGGGCAACTGACTTTGGACTTGAGGAAGAAGGTGAAGAAGTCGAAGGAGAAAAAGAAACTTCAGAAGAAGAATTTCCTGCTTTTTGATTGCATCCAAACTAAAATTAACATACAACATAAAAGCTATGCCAATCCGTAAATGTGCTTCACAAAATTGTTTCACACGCAATCTTAAAACTGAGCTTAAATCTGGCAAGCCATTGAAGCAAAGTTTGGCAATCGCCTATAGTGTTCAGCGCAAAGCTCGCGCAATGAAAGCGGCTAAGACTCGCAAGATGGGAAAATAACCATGACGCATGATTCTCTGGTTTCTCTTGTTCTTGCTATTGCTACTTTCGTCGGAGGTGGATACGCGATGGCATCGGCGTTCTGGTGGGATCAATAAAGATTCTAAAAAATATAAATAAATAAATGAAGTTTGAGGCGAAGTCAGTTGATCCATCACTAATGCCATTTAGTGATTCCGAGATTATCGGTGATCATTTGATTATCCCTGTTGTTGATTATGGTGCTAGGGAAGATCATTCGTTCCTCGTAGCACTTGGTAAACTGGTCGAAACATTCGTCCGCTCAAAGTCTATTAGTGGTTATTCGATTGCTGATGATGTCGAGAAGATGGTCTGTGAGCATATTGGGTTGAACTGGGACGAGCATTGCGACTGGGTTCAGAGAGCATTGGATGAATCGGAGCGCAACCGTGCGCTAATTCAATCTGTGATACTCCGCGATGGGCCTAGATACTGGGCAGAACTACATTTGTTCTCACTTCGCAATAGGAACTGCGAGGATCGCGCATTCATCGAGAGTTGGTTTAAGAACTGGGCTGATTCTATTCCATGGAATGGTTGTCCGTGCCAACAACATTTTGAAGACTATTGCAAGCATTTTCCTCCAGATTTTTCAGACTTGTGGAAATGGGGAATTGGTATACATAACGATGTCAACTCGCGGAATGGAAGGCCAGTATTGTCGCTTTCTGAAGCAGAGAATTTATGGACAAAAAGACTTATATAAAAGATTCGGCGCATGACCACAGAAAAGCTGGCGTTGATAATGGCGACCATGACCCGTGGTTTTATGAGACTTGCAAGTTAGTTAATATTGCTTGCGATAAATTCTGGACAATGACAGCAGAGAGAGCTAGGCTTAACGAACTTTACTATAAATCTAGGTGGGGCAGAATATAAATATGGTTAATAAATCAAATACATTGAATGGGAGTCATCCTGCATTTCCTGTGCAAGCGTATCCCGGCGATGCGGCAAACCCAAAGGTGCGTCCGAATACTGGTATGAGTATGCGTGACTACTTTGCCGCACAAGCCATGAATGGAATCCTTGCTAATTCAGAGGAGTTTGGAGAGAAAGTTCCCGTTAAAGATGTGGCAGAATTTGCTTTTGAAATGGCAAATGCCATGATTGAACAGCGAGATAAGCAATGAAAAAACAAACATCTGCGAGTCTTAAATTTGAGACTCCAACAATAATAACAACAGCAGATAGCAAGCCGAAGAAAACAAATATTAGCGTTTCGATTATGAAGCCTAAGAAGTCAAAAATAAATATCATTAAGAAGAAATAATATGAGCCAAGAAAATACACAACCAGAGCAAATCAGTGAAGACCATGCCAAGGCTATTGACCATGTGCTGAAGCAGATCGACATCACTACTGTCTCTGCTCACGATGTCTTTGCTGACATCATCAACCGAGCAAAGCGTTTTAACTTTGAACTGATGGTTGCCTGCTCTTTAATGGAGAAAGTTCTTATTAAAGAAAAAACCGAATCTATTGAACAAGGA
>Ga0315901_10003226_pt1 | contig 21350 bp, 26 predicted proteins | sample LakEriMetagenome_10_FD_203761 | JGI IMG/M metagenome (GOLD analysis project Ga0315901, IMG submission 203761) | Freshwater fungal communities from buoy surface, Lake Erie, Ohio, United States - Buoy 2 MA116 | ecosystem: Environmental > Aquatic > Freshwater > Lake | place: USA: Lake Erie, Ohio... | reverse complement strand
CTAATTGTTAATAGCCATCACCATAGATAGAGAACTGCTTCGGCGGAATAACTGGATCCGCTTCTTCCACTACTTTAAATATCGTACCTTGAGCGGCATCGATGTAATACTGGCGATTCCCTGTCTTTTGAAAATAATGTTCTAGTGATTCTGTAAGACTCGGAAACACACGCGTTCCAATCGGTTGTTCTCTATCGTCTAATTCCATCCACCTATCGCCGGGTGGAACGCGTTTGAATATTGGTTTCTTTACTTCCATAGCTCATCTCCGTAACTTATTTTTTTGGTTTTTTCTCACCACGCGTTTGGCGCTTAGAAACTCTACCACCAATACGTTTTATAGCGTCGGTGTTGGATGTAGAAGTATCTCCATTTGTTCCGTTTGCTTCAGCACATGCTAATGCAAAGTCATCGCTACATTCAATTTCAAATCCAACGGTTCCTTCATATCCTAAACCCTTTTGTCTACCACGAACATATCCAATTGGAATTGAACGTTGGCCGCCTTCTACCTTATAGACTAGGATACTCTCACCACTCGGTAATCGCAATATATCCAATCCCTTTTCTAATGAAGAATAATCACCAGTACCAAAAACAGTCTTTAATGTTGCTTGTGTTATTTTGATTCCGTCAATCATCATCATCTCCGTTCCAGCCATACACACTTTCAACGGGAATGAACTTGCTAACTTTTGCATTACCCCACCCATCATTTCTGGATGTTCTGGAATTGATTCCATCAATCGTCTACCAATATCTCTACCGATGCTATAAACTTTGTTCAATTCCTTTTCAGATTCTTTATCGCCGAGACTCGTAGCGATTCTACCTGCGAACACACAAACTTTTGATACACGATCGGTACCGGTATCCTCTCCTGCGGCTTCTAACTTACTCTTCACACAATTGACAAAATTTTCATCCCTTGTACATTGTTTAGAAATATTCCATGCAAGTTGTGCATATTCTCTATCACCAGCTTCCTTACCAGAAAATTCTGATTCAATTGCAGCCTTAACTTGTTTAGGAGTTGCCTTGGCGTTTCTTCTGTGAATGTTTTTAGCCATAGCCGCATTCGCATTCAACTGAGTTCCAGAAAATGCATTGATATCTGAAACTAGTTTCTGTACTTCGCGTGGTGCATTCTTTAATGCGGTTTCTCTTAATCCAGTAACCTCTTCTTTCATTTGTGCCATTGCTTTACTAGCTGAAGACTGTCCCGTTAATCTCTTAATTGTTTCTATTGCTTGGTTTCTTTGCTCTAAGTTCTTATTACCAGTACCAGCAGTTGCCATCAACTGTTCGAGCACTTTGATTCTTTTACGAGAGCGTTCGTCTGTATAATTCAATACGAAGTTATTTATTTCTCCAACCGATCCATTGAAGAACATAATCTTTTCATCTTTCTTGAGAGACACACGTTGTGCTTTTGGACCATCGGCTGTGTTTACTCTAAATATAACATCCGTAGAGAACCCCTTGCGGTCATATGATAATCCCAATGCTTCTACGTCGGAACGAATGTCCCACGAAGCACCCTCAAACGTCCATTTACCCTTACCATATTTTTCATCCATTGCGGCATCAAATGCTTCAGCATGGGTAACTGCTGCATCAATCCAACTAGCATCTGCAATAGGTGAGCCTATTTCTTTTTTTGATTGTTCAATCTGAGCCTTTATAGTCTCACCAAATTTACGCCGTTGTTCAGGGTCACGAATAGATGCCATTGCCATACTCGCCACTTCACCAAATTGTGAAGCTATTTGACCAGCACCACCAACATCAACGAGTTCTGTTACAGGTGGTTTCTTTCCGCTAATCTGTGTATTGATGCATCTTTCCATAAACTTGATATACTTTTCTGGAAATCCTTGCTTCTGTAGTCCTGCACGCGTTTGCTTATCAAACAAAAATGGCTTTTTGCGTACTTTAGTAGAATGCCCTCGGCCGCCGTTTTTCGGAGAATAGTAAGTATCGTCGGAATATTCTTTTGGTAAATCCGTCTTTGCATAGCTCTTAGTATCAAACTCCGAATCCATTTCATCCGACTCTTCCGAGCCATCATCAACATATTCATCTTCTATTTTTTTCAACTCTTCGCTGTTTAATGATGTTGTAAGTGTGGGCTGTGTCGTCTTAGCGGCTGATTTCTTTGATGCAGTTTTACCAGATGTCGCTTGTGCTCGTGCAGCCGCTGGTTGTTCTGCAGATTTGGATGATGATTTTTTACCTACTGTTTTTTCTTTTTCTACGGAAACGAACTTACCGTTATCAACGTACCCCACATATTTGTCTCCCTTATACCATCTGCCGCCACGTGATTCTGCATCGGCTGGTATTCCCATCTTTCTCTTTTCTTCTTCCGAATACTCTACCAACAATATCTTGGAAAAAAATTCAGTCAATAATTCTTTCATATTAGTATACCTCTTTCCATACCATACCAACTGCGACATCCGTGTTGGTTGAAGTTAAGTTCGTTGCTATAATTCCGTACATATCACTGCTCGTACTGTTAAAGTTTTGTGAAATATAATTGATTTTGTTTTTACTACCGAAACGTTGACTTGGGGTAGCGAATCCTACACCGGGCCCACCACCGCCACCGACTGTACCCGCTGAACAGAATCCATTCGAAAGTTCGTGGGTGGATGAAGTTACATACGTCATTGACCCCGTATTGAATTCTACTACCGAGGCGTTGTCCACGGAAATCCAAGTACCACCCGTTACCGAGCCAGAGTTCAATCGTACTATAGAATAGCGCACCGTTTGATCTTCTGAATAAATACTTACATCTTCTAATCGAACGAATGCCCGATTCGGCAATCCATTATAAGTATCTTTCAATCGAATTGCCATCAACAACGAGCCGGTGGCAACACTTCCTAACACGGTGCGGGTAGATGGGGAAGTTTTACCCCACGTTACGCCACTTTCTTCATATCCACCTTCACTCACAACAGTAGCACAAATCTGTTCCATGCTTCCCGTTGTGGTCGTTGTGTTTATTATCTCACAACGAACAGGAAGATTTGGGTCAGACATATATACCACATCAGTTTTATTACTATGGTCGAACACATGCGTCAAATATACTTCCCCGTTGACAACAATTCCACATCGAACACGGCCAATACCTAACCATTGGAAATCAAGAGAAACTAATTGAGACTTGGTAATGTCGAGGATAACTGCACCAGAAGTCATCGAGTTGACATTCCAATTTGCCTGTGATACGCGATTTTCTTGAATAGAACCCGTACCATTCGTGGATGAGCGGATGACCCAATTCAAACTACCCGTAGCATCTTGTTCGAAGAAGATGCCATTATAATCATCAAAGTATCCGGTACGTTTGATAACACCAGGCTGTGCTGCTCCAAAAACGAAACTGGAAAGAATGTGTTGACTCTTACCCGGCATATAGTTGTGGTACATCTTGGTTTGGTGAACTGCCCGACTACCAATACTCGCACTCGTTGCTAATGTTACGGATGCACGCGTTTTATTGAATGTATGAGTACTTCCACTCACATTATAGTTAATGAAGTTTTGGTCAATATCATATAAATGCTTATAGTCACCAAGCGTATACGGTAATGACATACGTTGGCGACCAAAGGCATCATTAAATCCAGCACCTGCGATAACAGCGGATTTGAATACCGCATTTCTACCGTGAATAGCGACAAGATCCCAACCCTCTTGACCTTTAACATCTAATACGGCATCTGTTTCACTTATTTCACCGGGAAGTGGTTCGATGTGATATCTGCTATTTGCAATTATTCCATCGTATGTACTGGAATCAAATGGGGAGCTCATAGTATTCTCTTTAAAGGGTACTTATATAAATATTACGCCCCAACCAGTTTGTCTTACTTTGCCCACTTTCCACGTTGAACCATTTGGGCAATAATACCATATACCGACAGGTCTTGATAGGTATCGCTGATGGATTCCCCTACGACATCGGGCGTTCCAAGTACCACAAGGTTTTTTAATCGTTGAATCTTATCGTTCATGCGGAACCACAATCCCGTTAAAGACAATTTAATATCTTCGGGAGTGCTCAATGTGGTACCAACAGCGATATTACCAGGACCATAATTGGCTTGTTTCGTACAGAACGTTTCATATTGTTCGTGACAAATACGCCAGAATTCATCGGTCATCTCTGGATACTCACGTTCAATCTGTGCGATAACTTCGATGTTTTTATAATCGTGTGTAAGATTCTTGTGTGGATGGATAATCATATATAACCTCTTTTAAAGTGTGTAAACATCTATGGTAAAAATGTCGTATTCATACCGACCAGCTTCAGTTATCCCGTCTAGAATTAATGGAAGCTTTCTAATAAACTCTGTGAAATGATGCGACTTCAACTGTGTCATATCAAATTCAATAGTAATCAAATCCTCAGACCATCTATTAAATTTATCAGACAGATTGAAACTAGTAAAGGCCTGTTCTGTTCGAACATATTTACTTTTTAGCGAATCATCATCTACTGAAATCTCCGTGAAGTATGGTTCAATAGACTGTAGTATATTATACTGCATTTCTGTATCGTTGCAGTTCGTGATTCGTGCCCTTCTTTTTATTTGTGGCCAGATGATGGGTTCTCGTAGTTCACCAGCCATCGGTTCAAATCCCCACTTTCTAATAAACTCCCGCGTCTTAACAAATGACAATTGGTTCCAATCGTTTGAACGTTGCTTAAGTTGTTCCGTAGTTTGAGCGTGTTCGAACTGCCCACCACGACACGTTAGATGGTACACATAGCTTTCCCACGTTTGCACAAGCTTATACTCCGCAAGAGCCATTCTATTGAAAATGTCGATGTCCTCTGCTAATGAGTTCAACCGAGAATCATGTCCACCAAGCGTTTGATAGTTTTGTTTGTATATGAGCCACGGAGCAAATATGCCGGGAGTAGTCTTTTTTTTATATTGCTTCTTAAGTATTTCAATTTGTGTCAGAAATACGTCAGACTTAAACCCGTCTTTTACTTCTGTCGATGGTTCTGGCCACAATCCTAAATCCATAGTAACTTTACTCGGGTCGCCTGGGTGGAGGGGTGGTTCGATGCGAGTAGATGATACTACGACATTTGGCCCAATGTGCTCTAAGAGAGCCACATCCATATCTTTACCTGCAATCATATCCGCATGATACATCATTACCAAGTCGTTTGATGATTGTGATACAAGGAAATCATATGCGTTTCCAATACCAAACGGTTCTGGTTTTTCATTCACCCAATATCGTAAATTCGGATCGTTTAATTCTTTCAAGTATGTTGATGTTCCATCTTCATCCTTGTCAATCCATACAAGTATTTCGTGATTAGGATTTGCACACATTGTTCTAAGATAGAGAATAGCTGTACGCAAGTACCGTAGGTTATTCTTACTCGGTATGCAAAAAGATATATTAGTTGCGTTATTCACCGTTCACCCCGTGTATAATATGTCTCCCCCAACCAGTATGCCGCACATATGAATCTACAAACCGCATCGCAATCATACCACGGCGTGCATATTCAATAGAAATATCACACTCTAATGTAACCCCGCCGCTTTGTTCAGCAGGAGTTACACGTTCGCACCCATCATACCCATTAGGAAGTGCCTTCCAATCCGATAAACGTTTCAATCCCGGATTAAAACTAAACCCATTCCACATTCCCGTATACTTTAGTAGTACAAGTTGCCGACCATTCACATCAAAGACATCGCCGGTGTGTGGATGATTTACAGTTGTGTCATCTAACCCACGAAGCCAGACTTGTATAATGTTATCATCAGCGTCTAATACTTCTTTAGAATGTTCAATGAAACTTGGTTTAATGAATTCCCAATCTTCTTCCATATGAAAGATGTACGGGGTTTCTACCATACTGTACGCTACATCGATAGATTTTATTTGGAAGAGCTTGGGGTTATTGTATATCGTTTCGATAGGTTGTGTATATTTCGTATGTACAAAGTCATTACACCCAAAGTTCATTCCATCATCAATAATAATAAAACGTGCCAATGGATAGGTGTTCATTGCGAAAAAGCTATCCAATGTTTTTTCCAACAAGTCTGGACGATTGCACGCTGTCAATACAACTGTTACATCATTCATAATGCCATCCGTTGAGCAAACGTTTGAAGTTCTCTAGTAAAGTTCTGTGTTGCAATTGAGCGGAATTCTTCTTTTCTGTTTGTACTTACAACTACATCTTTCATATGTTGATTACAGCGATGTATGTACGTTTCTCCTACCAAATGATTCGATAGAACAAACTGAGTAGGTTTCATTGGATGGTTTGCTCTAGCAAGGAACTTACTTGCTTCCACGATGAAAGTATCTTCCATTCCGTAATGCCCAAAAGATTCTGGTACCCCTATCATCTTCAACAAGTCTTTACTCAATAGTGTACACCAACCTCCAGCGAATTTGAATGTATCAATTGGTTTGACCGATACATCCCCATACTCTATAAGCGTATCCGTAAAGATATCTGCCTCTAATTCATAATCAATTTTATGGTTTAGATATTCTGGATGAACAATACTATCCCAAGTATTATCCCACTGCTTTACAAACTGTGGCGTAAGTATGAATCTTGGCGTACCAGCGTCTTTAATAGCACGGAAACCAGCATCCATATACAAAAGAGTGGTGTCTTTAAAAAACACATCGGTGTCTAGCCAGATTGTATAATCATACTCATCTACTCTTTCCAACGACCATCTACGTTGTGATACACACCCAAGAATATTTTTATCAAACTCAATATGAATGCGTGGAGACTTTGACCAATCCCACAACGGCGTTAGTGCATAAAACTTCTTAAGAAAATAATCTTGTGGGAGCTTTGTATTGTCCCAATCCGTCAACTCACGACTCATACAGAAAGTCAAATCGATATCCACTTGTATATCGTGTGGAAGCATAGCGACATTACGCTTGAGGTTGTATAACGTCAAGTGCAAATCATCTATCTCTTGTGGCATTGCAAATATACTGATTAGTGCTTTTGTCATCTTATGATATGTCCATCCGCATGAGGTATAGTGTTTTTATGTACTTCAACAGGAACACCAGACGTTGTTAAATGCCATCGAAGTAAATATTCATTACGAAGTCCGCTGTCTTGTCCCGGCCACCCACCGTGTAAATGCCGTTTATAGTTTTCATCAAAATTCAAATACCAATCTATCTTAGTGAAAACGTTCGAGTAGATACCAATACAATCATATGAACCAGCCGCAAATACATCGTAATATCCACGATGCTTTACCCGTTCATCTGTATCCCAATCCCACACGTTTACTTTACTTAAATCTAATTTATCTATATCGGCAGTAGATGGTTCGTATCGTATATCAAACCGTGCTCTAATATAACCATCATAACCCATCGGTGTCAATAGAAACGACTGATATACAGAATACCACATTGCTTTACTGTTCTGTAGTGGTTGTCTCCACATAGGGTCTACTATATTTTTATTATCAAATACGATAGGTTGTTCAAACTTATACTTAATAGGTTTATATAAGTCTAGTAATTCTTCTTTCCACCCATCTTCGAATGTATAGGTATTTGTCGGGCGATTAGGAAAGAATTGTGTGGCAGACTGCGATGGGGCATCCCAAGTATGAAACACTACGTCACACTTGTATCGATCCAAGAACGTTCTTTTTAATTCTTCATATCCTAGTTTATAGTTTCTCGGTTGCCCGCTTAATATTACGCATATATTCTTCATAATCACCTTTATATTTGAAAACGTAGTCGGTACAAATTGCGTGACAATCCCATAGATTACCATCATACCCCTGTTCTGGAAGAACTGCTATAGCTCCAGTTACTAGTTTTTTACCTGGGTAAGTCCATAGCTTTTTATTGGATGTCAATGCATAGTCATCGGTCTGATGCCAGAAATACTTTATTCTAGACGTTCTTCTAAAGTATTGAAGTGCCTCTACGTTCTTACAATGAAACCATAAGTTGTTGTTATCCAAATACCACTCTGGCATTTTTACTATTGGATAATCGTGCCCTAGGTGTAATTCATTGTTCACTAACCATACATCAACTTCTACATCCCACCCTTCCCACAATGCAAACTCTATATACTCTGGAGTATTTTCTAAATCTGGTTGCGGTTCATCCAAGTTACCTCTATGTGAAATGAATAACATTAGTACCGTTCCCCCTCTACAGTTTTTCGTTCATCTGCTCTGTCTTCTGTTCTATTAGCAGATACGATGCCGTGGTACATATGAACACCAAACGCTCGTATCTCTTTGGAGCGTTGTATCCCAGCGTGCCCAGTTGCAACATTGAACAGGCCATGTGCACCGCCCCACGTTGAATGTGGATTTAAAGTACTTCGACTAATATACAAACACGTATTCAAAGTATCGTTAGTAAATACGTGGAGATTGTAATCATTTTGAATGTTGTGTGACACAAATAAAATTTGGCTGTCCGTGTCCTTCATACCCTCTACTGGTGATCGTTCGTCATACGGCTGTTCCATAGTGCCTGGAGTGTACGGATGATTTGTTCCACCCCTATAGTATGTAACATCATCAACAACAACAAACGTAGGCAATTTAGCTCTTTCCATTATCTGTTCATCACTAACTTTTTCTTTTGCATTATATATCGGCAGTGACCACAACGTGTTGATGTTTGGTTGTTGATCAAATATCTCGTTAAAGTTTTCTGATAAGTAGTAATCCGACTTTAGTAGTAGTGTTTTGCCCGGCAGATTCATTTCATTCTCCACTAACATTTGAAAATGATTAATAGTGTCTTGTGTTAGTGTTTTTGGATACATCCCATTTTCATATGGAAAGACTAGCAAATTGTCGATACACTTTTCTGTATCCATCTCTCTTACAATCTCAACAAGCAATTCATTAGAAATTGTTTCGGGATGCGTATTGTATAGAATAAAATTATCCCACAACACTTTGTGTTTTTGATTCTTCAATAGACTATACAGAGACATACGTGCATGTTTCTCTGTTAGTGTTGCGTGTGTAGTAAAGATACAATTATTCATAAAAATCCCAAAGTTGTATAGTCGATTGTGGACTTCCGCACTCGGCCGCCCTAATATTTTTGTAAAAAAGTAAATCACATCATCACGTTTAATTCTGTCAAATGCCTTCAAACTAGACGTTGTTTCATTTTTTGTTTCTATACCAATACCAGAATATCCCAACACAGTCTGTGCGGCCATACACACCAAATCGTCACCAAACCATATTTTCAAATCTTGAGGTATTGGTTTCCAATCTTCCTTTCTTACAAAAAACAAAACTCCCCAAGAATGTACTTTGTGATCTAATGGTTTGAACTCAAATTTAGCATTAGGGTTCCACGCATCGGGGTGTGCGCCAATCACTACCCCACGATCCATTCTCTCTAATATTTGTGGTAAGTAAGACTCGTCAAACTTAACATCATCATTTAGAAAAACTAAATGCGTTGTATCTGACATATCCACACCCATTTGCCAAGAAGCATTTACATATATGTTTTCTTCATTATAAACGTACTTTATCTTTTCATGCCACGGGAGTTTAGGCGTGCTGTTAGGTGCGTTGTCAATAATAATCACATCTTCTACAACTTCGCTCTGAATAAGTCTATCTAGCATTTCTAGAATAAACTCACCCCGCCACATTGTAGGAATAATAACCGAACACTTTTGCATATTACTTACAGGTATAATTGTTTATATCGTCTACGTCTATAGCTTCATTGTAGTATTTTGTATCAGTATACTCTATCGGTTTAGGACTTGCTGAATTAAACATAACTCTAAACATCCCCAACTGCTCTGTTGGCACTATATGAAACAATTCTTTCATCAACTCTTCGCATTTTGGTTCTTTAAGTTTATTAGCAGATGCTTGAGAAAGAATACCAGCCATTCCTAGAAACTGTTCAGCTGCTATAAAGTCTTTTCCAGTAACGTCTTTAATGTGTTTAATTAACTGCTTACTCTGTATTGACTCGAACCCCTCACACATCTCTTTGGCTAACTTAAACGTATCAGTCATTATTGATGTAGACCCGCCGACAATATGATCGGACGGGTGCCACGGCATACTGCAGTTTCTAAAAAATACATCCGTTGTTATCAACTTATTATTGTGAGTGTGTATAGCGTCAATAAGAGGAGATATGTCAGAGTAAAATTCATCACTTCTCAGTTTAAGCACCGATGGCGTTCTACATGCTTGTAATCCCAAGTATACTGAATAGAAATGATAGTATTTGTTTTGTGAGTTATCTATTTTCTTCGTATCAATCGCAGACGCATCATATAAAAACAAAGAGATACCATTACCTTTTCGTTCCATAAGGCTTTTGATTTCTGTTAGTATGTTGTTCCGGCTTAATTGTTCTGGTTTCGGAGAAACAACTACAATAGGAAATGTATCAGCATAACGATACATCATAAACGCTGTATGCATGCTGATTGGTCCGTGAATGATTAAGGTAGTGTCTCTAGTTTCCATCGTATAAACTAGGCCTTTTTGGCAGTAAAGTAAATCCAATTTTCGTGCGTATCGCTCCACGGATGACTGATGACATAATCAAAGTCAACAAATCCTAGTTCTAATAAATCATTTTTGATTTGATTTGGATCTGTAACTCTGGTATCAAATAAGCTATTCGTACCTTGTACATTATTTGCATTATGATAGTAATCAAATCCGTTTGGATGCCCCATTCCGTATCCCATCTGTAAAGATATCATTCCACCAGAAACTAGACAACGTGCCATATCTGCAAGAATACTTTTTCGTATCGAATATACACAAATATGTTGTAGTACTATTGTAGATATGATAAGACTATATGTGTTAGACGGTAGGGGCTGTAGTGATTGCCCATCCACCGTAACAAATCGGAAATTAGTTTTCCCACCAGTAAGTGTGGGAGTAATTTTTTCACAATGATGCACATTGTTAGAACTAATATCACAACCGTGTGCTTCTTTGACCACAAACCTATTCAGAATGTTTTGTACATTACGACCACATCCACACCCAAAATCCAATACTAATTTATCTGACCAATCACCAGAGGTCAGAGGTTTCAACAAAATATTCCAGTAATCAGGATTGTCGTTATGTAATCCGTGATTTTCAATACTCATTATATCGGTTTCTCTCTCATAGAATGTTTTTTGCATGAGAGTGTAATCGTCATTAGTGTATTCGTGTGGTAATTTTTCAGTCATATAATTCTCAGTTTTTTGTTTTGTGATCAAAATTTTCTAAATAGTATTTCAAATCTTCCGGCGTTCCCAATCCCCACATAGCAGGAACATCAAATGTCTTAATGCGTTTTCCGTCTCCGATTGCCTCATTGAATACAGGACACACATAGAACTCGTTATTAACCCGAATATTCTTTTCAATCATTTGTTCTGCGAACCGAACATAATCGTTTCCGTGCTTCCAGTAATAGATACCCACGGTTGCAATATCAGAGATAGGATTCTTCTCCGCAACCTCGGTAACAAATCCGTACTCATCGGTCTTAGCAAACGACCACTTTGGATGGGTTGCTTTGAACGTCACAATCCCGCCATCAAGGTTCTGTTCAACCATCTTATACATAAACTCATTACTATCCCACTCAACAAATTGGTCAGAGTTTGCCATCAACAATGGTTCATCTGTATTGATATGCTCCTTTGCCAACAACGTAGTACATGCCGCTCCTTCCGTAATTCCATCGACTTCTACAATCTTACAATTAGGCGTGATGAGATTCAATAACGTATCAAGGTTATACTTGGTGCGATGCTCTTTCTGTACAACATAAATAAACGTTGCCTCAACATTCAAGTTTTCTGCAACGACCTGAATCATTGGCTTTCCCCGCACATCAATCAACGGCTTCGGGAAAGTATATCCTGCTTGCTGGAATCGACTCCCTGCCCCAGCCATTGGTATCAATACATTCATCTTACCACCTTGCCACTTAGGCTTAATATAGGTTTTCGTTTCAGACAATATAGTATAAATCTTTTCTTCTGTCAAGTCTTTTGGATTATTCACCCGTAAGACTTGTGCTCGACTACGTGCTGCTGCGAGTAGCCCCGGCGGACTATCTTCAACAATCAACGTTTCTTCTGGTAAGACACCCATCACACTCATCGCCTTCCAGTACATCTCTGGATGGGGTTTACTATTCTTGACATCTTCGTTGGAAATAATCAAATCCATATATTCAATCAAACCCAACTTCGATAACATAACCAAGACAGAACGACGGATAGAGTTGGAACAACAGGCGATAGAGTATCCATCGTTCTTTAACTTCTTGAATAGGTCTTGTAGTCGAATGTCAACGGGAAGGTTACCTAATGCTTGCAAGGTAAGCTGTTGTTTCTTATCCCATATCGGTTTGTGGTAACTTGCTAACAATCCTTTATTTTGTGTCAACATCTCCAACTTCTCATTTGTCTTACGACCATCATATGTTGAAAGATGTTCTTCCCACGATATTGCCATCATAGGTTGCTTAGTGACTTCGATGATAGCTGCATTTAGAGTTTCGTAATGAATCTCCTTTGCCTCTACTAAGACTCCATCCAAATCAAAAATTACTAATTTAATCATACTACCCTCTTACTTCTTGATGCCCCAGAAGTATATGTCACATGGAAGCTGTCTTTGGTGGCAGTATTCTGATGTGGAATGAATCTCGTATTGTGAGAAGTTTTCGTCCAAATCAATAACATCTCGGATATCCTTTTCTGTTAGATTTTTATAGTAATCATCCCCTTCAGTAGCGATGAAAGGTGCATCGCCTGGACTAGTACGGCGTGTTCCGTGCTCGGGTCTACCTTCACCTGCCGCCGAAAAGATAAACATTCCGCCTGATTTCAATAGACGGTACATATTGTTTATTGTTTTTCCATAGAACTGATCATGCTCGAAACATTCTGTAGAGATTACTACATCAAATTGTTCTGGACTATCGAATTCATGTCCTCTTGAAACTACATCTACGTTTCTACCTTCTCCCAAATCAACACCAATGTACTTATAGTTGCTAAACAAATATCTATTGTTTCCGTTAATATCTAATGATCCGATATCAAGAACGGATACGTTATCAAACTTTTCAGGAAACTTTTCCTTAACTGAATTACAGAATACTGCTTGTTCACGATGTGCCATAATAATCATCCTTATTTATGTGTTTTTAAGTACCTACTAAACTACAGCCTTCCATTTATCTACTGGACAATACGTTTTCTTAAACATTGCTTTTGCTTTCATAAAACATCCACACTCACTACATCTCTCTGACTCCTTGATAAGTAGTGGACATTCTCTGCAAATTGCCATACGAGAATCGTAGATAGATTCTTCGACTACTACACCATCTCCGGCCATAGCCCCACCAACAACATCTTTGGCACTATTTATAAATCCTTTTGCTTGCTCGAAGATGGATGGAAGTTTTGGTTCTTCCGTATCATCACATTTAGGTTCTAGACAAATATCGTATGGATTGTTACTCATTTTTGTTTACCAAGTTAACGTTTTATTGTTTCTTTTTCTTTGGTTTGCTACTCTTCTTCTTTGGTGCCATCTTTACAATTTTGATTTGAGAAACCTTTTCAGGACTATATGTTCTGTAAGGTTTTGTCTCTGCATACACCGATGATTCAAATTTCCCTCTCAATGATATAGCATCAAAGTTCCCATCACCAAGTTCTTTCAATAAAGATTCCAGATTAGCTTCTGACAAACTAGATAACGACAATGCGTGTAGTTTACCGTTCCAGTTACCAGTTAATACTAAAGCGTTCTTAGTTTTTCCGTCATACTCAAAACGTATAACTTGTCCTGTTGCCAGAGTGGAGGCGGAAGTTGACTGTTGTACATCGAATTTTTTAGTAGGCTTATCTAAGAAGTCCATAATCATTTCTCAACGTTAAGTTTTGGTGAACTCACCTTTTTCAGTTTAGGTAATGTTATAGCCATTTGTTTAGGAAACTCCGGTACATACTTGTCTAACAAATCAAAAGTTTTCGTCCGTATTGATTCGTATGAGAATGTGTTTCTATTCTTCAATGCCAAATCATATGCTAAATTCTTATACTTAGCATATTCTAAAAATACTGTAGCCATAGCATGCATAGCTTGTTGCGGTTCTGCATTAAACCATTGTGATTCTTTTAATAGAACATTGTCCCATGCCGCACTGTGGTGAACATCTTTTAACTCCCCACCAATCAATACAGCTTGTTCCTTGTTTAAGAAGTCTAAGTGACCACTCCATCCAGATGCAATGACAGGTTTGCCACTTACTGATGCTTCAAGCAACGGTCTACCAAATCCTTCACCCTTAGTCAGACTTATATGAGCTTTCACTTTCGAGTGATTGTAAATAGTATTCATCTCAGTCTCCGTCAAATCACCATGCAACAAATAAATGTTTGGCAATGTTTGACCTGATTCTAAGTTGACTGATGCTTTGATTTGAGAAATCTTATTCAGTATTTCTTCTCTATCCATAATAGAAAAACCAGCACTACTAGTTTTTAATATCAACGCTGGTAGTGGCTTATTCTTAATTTGCTTAAACGTTTCTAGAAACACTTTCACTAGTAAAGAAACGTTCTTTCTATCTTCACCAAAGTCACCACGTAGCCAATGTCCAACAAACAAATAGCAAAATGATTCTGGAATCTTATCTAATGTTGAAATCATACCAGCATCTTGAGGAGCGTTTTTGCCAAATAACGCTGTGTCAATACAATTATGTAACACTTCAATTGGTTTATTTAATTGTAGTACACCTTCCGATCCGTTTGGTAGCTTATATCCCCATTTACTATTTTCTAATACACGTTTAGAATGTTCAGAGATAGTGAACACCACATTCATACGATTACAACCTTCAACCCACGGCCCTGCAGCAATTGTAGTTTCAATACCAGCAGTAATTCCGATATTGAATTTACCAATCGGTTGAAATTCATTAGGAACTGTTATAGAGATAAATAAATCTGGTTGCCGATTTAGTGATTCTGTTATCACTCTGTCTAATATAACTTTATCCTTTGGATTGTTCTCATCCAATGCGTTCATCGGAGTGTCTCCCCAATTCACACTATGAACCTTCACATCAAACTTATCATATTCAATTAAATGACGAATGATGTCACGACTCATATCGCCATATCCAGAACGCGTCGCGCATGGTGCACGAACTACGCATAGTGGTTTAGTTTCTGTAGACATACTTATACACTCTCCTCAAGCATTGATTGTACTAAACTTTCTAATGTGTGCTTCGGCGCCCAACCTAATATCTGACGAGCCTTATTAGAGTCACCCTTTAAATGATGTACATCTTCTGGACGCATAAACTTTTGATCGACATCTACCCATTCCCGCCACTCTCTTTTTCCAAATGCGGCTCGTAAAAAGTCTTTGATACTATAGGTAGACCCTGTGGCTAGTACGAAATCGTCGGGGGTGTTGTGTTGCAACATCAACCACATCCCGTAGACATAATCTTCCGCATGTCCCCAATCACGCCGAGCATCAAGATTTCCAAGTACCAATCTCTTCTTAGAATAGTGATTCCATTTCATCTCTTGCAGTTCTCTAACGAAGTTAGTAATCTTCTTCGTGACAAACAAATTACCACGCTTACTGGATTCGTGATTAAACAATATACCAGAACACGCAAACATCCCGTGCTGAACTCGGTACACGTTTACCATTTGATGTCCGTATAACTTTGCCACACCATATGGGCTTACTGGCCGCATTGGAGTTGTTTCACGTTGGAACCCATCGGTATCTACACTATTACCATACATCTCAGATGTTGATGCTTGATAGAAACGCGCAAATGGTGTGATACGGCGGACTGCATCTAATAGATGTGTAACTCCCAAAGCGTTTACCTGTGCGGTATATACAGGGGCATCAAAACTTACTTTGACATGCGACTGTGCAGCTAGATTATATACTTCGTGAGGTTTAACACGGTGAACAAGTGATTCTAATGATGATGCGTCTGTTAAATCTCCATAATCAAAATTAACTAAGGATTCGAATTCCTTCGCGGTTCCCAATTCATTCTCTACACGATTATGACGACGAATCATTCCGTATACATCGTAGTCTTTTTCTAACAATAACTTGGTAAGATAATAACCATCTTGACCAGTAATACCCGTAACCAATGCCTTCCGTTTCATTATGCCCTCACCATTGTATAACGTTCACGCGGCGTCCACGATTCCATAGTCTTATTGATATGTTCGATGAATAATTGACCCATCTTCTCAGCAGTAAACATTGCAGGACCGAGTGCAAACTGTCTACCTAATTCTCCTCGACGTTTTCTTTCTTCTCTACCTAAATTATAAATCTCTAACAGAGTCATACCAGCTTCCTTCCACGATGCTCTGTCATCAAAAATATATGGAGTTAACGGAGAACCTTGTAGTGAAATAGATGCTGGGAATACTGGATAACACCAATCACCGTGGCGATTATATTTTCCATCGTGATTGCTTCCCCACTCCTTTGTGAAATGCTTTTCTGGGTCAAGATACTCACCATCGGCAGTCATAAATCCACATTGGTCTTGCAATCCGCCCGTGACGTTGATAAGAATAGGCGTACCTGCTAACAAGCTTTCAGCAGTACCTAACCCAAATCCTTCATTACTGGCGAGATTAATAGTAACGTCAGCCATATTATATAACGCATTAAGCGTTGAATGATCGACTTTTTGATTACTAAAGATTGCCTTTATGTTCGGCGTAACATCCTTAATTACGGCGGGTAAGTCCGTACCATTATCGTCTACTGGAGCTGTGTGTAGTACGATGCGACAACGATTTGCCTTTTCTTCAGGAAGTTGCTTTAAGAAGTGATCGTATGCCAGCAGTACATCTGAAGTCATCTTTCTTCGCAAGTTTCTTGCGTTATAAAACACTACGAAATCTACTTCATCGTCACGAAGAATCTCTTTACGAACCTTTTCTAACAACTTCATTCCTTCTGTATTATCTTCTGTAATCGGATGAAACTTCTTCTCATCAATTCCGTGTGGTAAATAAGTAATGACTTTTTCTTTTGCTTCTTCTGGCCCTAACACATTCTTAACAATGTTATAGGTTTGTTTACTGATACAGAATAACCCGTCATCAGAACGATAGAAGTTCTTATTATACATTGGGTATGGAAGATCATCCCAAATCGTATAGAACATCATCGGAATCTTTTGACGGATTTCATGTTCAATTTGATACAACCAAATCCAATAGCGAGGGTCTGTGAAGTGGAGAATCGCATCTGGCTTTTCTGTTTCCATTATATGTCGAACCAACATACTGTTTCCGTATCCGTTTTGTGGATACAGAACTACAGACGGATCTTCCACATTAGAAAACTTTGCAACATCTTCACTAACATCAACTCTTTTATTTGCTTCTGGATGATTAACTGCGGCACCTATTTGTACCCAATTAAATACACCACACGTTTGTTCTACTATTTCTCGGGACATTACACCGATTCCCGAATGTACTCTCATATCATCGGAAAGTAATAAAATCTTTTTCCGTTGTTCTTTTGGTAACCATTGCTTCATAAGATTATTCCTCAAGGGGCATTAAGAATGCCTGGTGAAACCGTTGCTTGTGCAGTTGGACCACCGACCGTTGCTTGACCGGGGTTTACTTTAACATTACTATTTAAATACATTTGAATTGCTAACGCCATTGCATCAGCAAACTTATTTGTTTCGAAATACTCGTCGCCCTTATATGCTTTTTTTAATTCCGATTGAATATACCCCGACAATGTACTCGACATATTTATACCTCTCTAAAAGATAAGCTACCCGACATACTGGCGGATATCAGCCCAATCCAATGCTTTTCTGTAATGGTTGATGCTACCCACCCGTTCTGTTTACAGAGTTCTCGGATGAGTTCATTGATATCCCTTCGTACTTGAATAGTTGTGTATTTTGTTTTCTTTTTGGACATAGATTTACCTATCTAAAGAATTCTATAGATACTAATATATATCAAACAAAAATCTCAAACATTCGTTTTAAATTTCATTCGGAGAACGTGACCACACAATAGATTGTACTTCTGTGGTATCATAAATAACATCCTCTACATAGGTTGTGAATTCTTCGCTAGTATTGAACACCTTTGTTCGGTCGTTGTGGGTGAGTTTAAACACTCCAACTTGTTCCAATACATCTACTTTATTGATGATTAAATCGGTAACACCATTCACCGTTGTTGCCCGAAGAACTTCATCTAGGTTTAACCAACGAGTCTTACGTGCTCGACCCGTGGTAGCTCCAAATTCATTTCCAAGCTCTTGTAGTCGCTTTAAATCCGTATCAGACTCATCCATAAAATGTGTCTTGAATCCAGAATAAGTTTCGTAAGCTTTCATCGTACCGACAATCTTGCGAAGCTTCTGAGGTGGAATGCCGTTCAATACAGCAGACCCAACCGTACAATGCGAACTCGTCACATATGGATAATCACCCCAATCAATATCAATCTGCCAACCTTGTGCACCCTCACACAATACACGGCGGTTTAATTGATTCTTATATAACATTTCATAAACGTCTATGACACGGAACTGGTGGTAGATATTTGTATTGATACCACCCATTCGCAATCCCGTCCGGCCGTATTTATTGCGATACGCTGGTCCAATACCACGGCGTGTCGTTCCCAACTTACCTTCTTGGCTATCTTCATCTAAATGATCCTGTGTTACAAGATGTGCCCGCTTATCAATCAGAATTAATCCGTCAGTAGAAATACCAGCTTCATTTAGTTCAGTAATCTCCTTGATTAATGCGGGAATATCCACGACACATCCTAGACCAATTACGCTAGGTATGCCGTGGATAACGCCCATCGGTACTTGATGGGTTACAATCTTTTTTCCATTGTGATAAATGGTATGTCCTGCATTTGCTCCACCATTATATCGTAACACTAAATCATATTGCTTACTCTTTAATAGATGATGTGCTACCTTTCCTTTGCCTGTATCACCTGCTTGTAAATCTACGATAACATCTGCGTACAATAATCCCATAATTAGCCTCGATTGTATCTATCTTGTAGTCTCACTAAATCGCTCAGATGGTTAGTAGACACTTCGACAATCTTCATCGGCGTGTCTGCTATCACACGGTGAATCTGGCGTGGAGGAATATGGAACGTATCACCTGGATTCATTATTGTCATACTGGTTATATTCGGATCCCCGTCCTCGTCCATTAGATACAATACCATTCGACCAGTACCTTCAATTACATGCATCGTTTCTACCTTCTCACGATGATACTGGACACTTAATGCTTCTCCTGCATTCACCTCTAAAATCTTTCCTACATAATGTGCGGTATGAGCCCATTTCAGTTCACTACCCCACGGCTTTTCAATCTTCTCAATCATAATTAAACCCCCAAGAATGTTGCCGAAATCCAGATACCCAAATAGCTGCCGACTACACTACCCAACGCATACCCAGCCCATTGATGAAAGTTATCTTGACCGTGAGAAATACGACGAATCACAAAGAATTGAATAGAGGCAAGCATGAAGTCACTCATCGCTGCAGTATGATAGTGTGTATCTGCTACTGCACGGAAGTTAATACACCAGATTGCATAATTCAAGACCTGAATAAAAAATAGGATTCCCGCTTCTTTTAGTTTAGTGATAGTCATATGACTCAAACGCCTCAATTATAAGTTCTTCATCAATATCTGTATACTTGTTTAATAGTTCCATTTCTTTTCTAACAAACTTCTTATCGTGATAATCACACCCCATTCCATGTACTAGTTCGTGAATCAACGTTAGAATATCTCGTTGTGTCTTTGCTAACTCAATAGTCTCACCGTCACACCAGCTATACATCAAACCTCTATGTGGGGTACCAGAACCGAAACGGAGTTCTGGCATAGTGTCTGTTCGTTTCTCCTTTTTCCATATTGTCTTTGCAAAGTCAAGGAGAAAGGCATAGGAGCGTTGCTTTGTAAGCTTATTGTATCGATGATCGCAGTACATATCACCTTCTAGTTTATATAGACGACGCGTTTCTACCATTCTACGATACCTAAGCTTCATACATCACACCTCCACCAATTCATTTATATCAAGGATACGATGACTGTCTCCCACAACTCTTCGATGCATATGTCCCGAATAAATCATAGGAAAATCTAATGCCTTCCAAATGTTCTCAATAATGTCTTGATTATGATCCTTCCAATCCAAATCGACACCGAACCACAATTTTTGGCGCGGGTCAAAGTGCTCTTCAATGACACTATTCGGCGGGCAATGTGTAAGGAGCATATCAAGCGTCTTACCCTTCACGTTATCCATCAGACGTAAAACTTCCTCTGGGCTGATGTTCTCTTTCTCATCCCAATGCCACCCGTTCCGTAGACGAGTATGTTTATCAATACTTCCAGCCCCACCCATAAATGCAATCGTGCGGCCATCAATCTCCATCACCGTGCCGCGTGGAACATAGAAGAGATTTGCATCGTCCCAGATCCGTGTGACTTCCGTAAGTTCCGTCCAGCGAGAACAATCATCGTGATTTCCGTCAATGAAGTATACGGGAACCTTTGCCTGCTTACATATGCGATGAAAGCCTGTATCAATCCCATTTCGTTGAAACAACCCAAAATCTCCCACTTGAATAAGGCATGTTGCTTCAACTTTTTCTGCCTTTTCAATTGCATCCTTTAGTACAAAAAAATCTCCGTGAATATCACCCAACAATAAAATCATAGATACGTCTCCTTAATATAATCCCAACACATAATATTCATTGCCGCACTGACGTTAAACGAACGAAGGACTCCACGTTGGGGGATACTCAACTTATAGAAGTGTGGATTGTTTATTACTACTTCTGGTAGCCCGTGACTCTCCGAACCGAACACGAACAGCGGATTCTTCAATTCCTTATACATCGGCGTGGACATATATGAGCCAATTTGAATGCCGCCGTGCTCACACAACACCACACTATTCCACTTCAGCAAATACTCTAATCGGTCATTGATTTCGGTATCCGCGTGTATCGGGTCATCAAACGCATACTGGACGATATTAATATATTTCTCAGCCCCTACTGTGGACCGCTTATCGAATTTCTTTCGTCCAAAGATATAAAAGTTCTCTGCACCCAATAGACACGCAGACCGAATCATCATTCCGATATTGAGTTCACCCGTAATGTTGA
>Ga0315901_10003224_pt1 | contig 21362 bp, 19 predicted proteins | sample LakEriMetagenome_10_FD_203761 | JGI IMG/M metagenome (GOLD analysis project Ga0315901, IMG submission 203761) | Freshwater fungal communities from buoy surface, Lake Erie, Ohio, United States - Buoy 2 MA116 | ecosystem: Environmental > Aquatic > Freshwater > Lake | place: USA: Lake Erie, Ohio... | reverse complement strand
CTAACTTAGGTTTCTATAACACTCAAGGTGGTTGGTTCCAAACTTTAGGAACTAAAATGCAGAAATTAAGTAACATCATTCACCAGAAAACATTACGTGGTGGTGCTAACTTCTTAGTATGTTCTCCTACAGTAGCTACTGTTCTTGAATCAATCCCAGGATTTGCTACTAACGCTAAAGGTGATGCTGCTCAAATGACTTACGCTTTTGGTGTACAGAAAGTTGGTAACTTAAACAATCAGTATGATGTTTATAAGAACCCATACATGACTGAAAATACCATCTTAATGGGTTTCAAAGGTAAACAATTCTTAGAAACTGGTGCTGTTTTTGCTCCTTACATTCCATTAATCATGACTCCACTTGTATACGATCCAGATACTTTCACTCCACGTAAAGGTCTATTAACTCGTTATGCTAAGAAAATGGTTCGTCCTGAATTCTATGGTAAAATCTTAGTAAGTGGTTTAAATACCCTTTAATCTGAGTTAAAAAATAAAAATTAAGCCCGAGTTTTACTCGGGCTTTTTTTTGCTATATTTATAATAAATATATTTTAATATGTATTACGAATACACTTGGCCTCAATTTAAAAATATTGATTATATCAAAAAACTGCCCTTACAAGAGCAAATTAACCAATATAATCAATATATAAATTATTTAAGTAATCAAATAAGATTATATGAGATTTATAAAAATCCTAATTTATTTCAATCATTTCAATCTAATACTGCAGTTGCAGGAACTGGAGGTGGTCCTAATACCACTACAACAACTGCTCTTTCATTGAATTTAACATTTGATGATATAGCAAATGCAAATTTACTAGTTGGGAATGCTAATGATGTTAATGATTGGAACACATTCTTTGATTTACCAACATATGGTAATGAATTTACTAGTGTAGAAGTAAATGGGAATGAAATAGTTTTAATAGGTGGTTCAAATATAACTTTAAGAGAATATTTGTTTGGAGATAATGATCCAACAGGAACATCAATATTAGAAATTGTAGATACTGGTTGTATTGTTTCTTGTGAAGATGGTGTATTTTCTGATTATAATATAGGAAATGGTTGTTATGGTTTAACTAAAATACATTTACCTGCAATGACTTGTGGAGGAATATTGCCTTATGCTACTTTTGCAGATTGTGTAGTATTGAGTGATTTAATTTTACCTTTTAGTGCTTATATTGAAATAAAAAGAGATGCATTTAACACTTCTGGTATTGTTAGTGTTAATTTTCCAAATGTTACTATAATAGGTGAGTATTCATTTAGTTTCGTTATTTCTTGTACTTCTATAATTTTACCATCACTAATAACTGCTGCAAATAATTCTCTTAATTATAATCCATTAATTACTAGCTATAGCTTCCCATTATTAACAACTATTCCAAATAATGGTTTTCAAAATTGTACATCATTAACAACAATAAACTTGCCTTCATGTACAAATTTAGGAGAAACAGTTGGAAATAATAATGTATTTTTAAATATAGTAGGAAACACAATAACATTAACAGTACCATCAGCATTAATGACTTGCAATAGTGGAAATCCAGATGGTGATATTCAATATTTACAAACTAATAATACAGTAACAGTAGTAACAATCTAATCAAACAGAAAAGTTAAGACTTTTGTCATTAATAGAATTACATACTAAACATAAACAATAAAAATTAAGCCCGAGTTTTTGACTCGGGCTTTTTTTTGCCATATTTATAATAAAATAATAATATGCCTAATACAGTAGATAATAATGTGGATGCTTTTGGATTAAGAGGAGGAGCCGTAATAAGTGGTTCTGCTACAATAGCAACAGATGGATATGTATATTATCCTTTAACAACATGTGTTTCTAATGTCGTAGTTAGAAATCTGGTGAATGGAAATACATTAACTGGCTCATGGTCAGCTGGAATACCTATTTTTGGTGAGATAATATCTGTAACTCAAAGTTCAGGTGTAGCTATAGTTTATAGTGGTTCTAGATCTATACTTATATAATATTATATGTTAAAATTAGGACTAGGTCTAAATATTAATAAAAATTCTGTTAGAGTACAATCTGTTGCTTATTCTAGTGAATATTTATCTATTTTAGCTAGAGGAACAGCTTTAGGATATACATTACCTAGTACTTCAAGACAAATAAAACAAAACCAACTTATACTTGATTTAAAATCAGCAGGTATATGGAATAAACTTGATGTATTTTATGTATATGCTAATGATGGTAGTAAAGAATTTGCAACCTTAAATTGGAAATCACCTACTCAATATCAATCAACATTAGTTAATTCACCTACATTTACTTCTGATCAAGGTTTTACAGGAGATGGAGTAACTTCATATATCCGTACAAATTTTAATCCTTCAACTAATGGTGTTAATTATCAAAATAATGATGCATCAAGAGGAGCTTATGTTCGTATACCAGTATCTAGTCAATATGTAGATGGTGTAGCTAACGGTAATGATTTAAATCATGGTTTTAGAATAGGTACTAGTCAATTTAATTATATTAATCAAGATGCAGGTTCAATATCTCCTGCTGCTGTTTATTCTACTAACGCTAATTTAAAATCAATTCATACTAATTCTTCAACAGTCACTACAATTGTTGATGGAACAACAGTAACAACACACACACGTACAGCTTCATCACCACCAAACTTTGTATATGATGTACTTAGAAATAATAATTCTTATGGTTCACATCAAGTATCTTGTTATTGGTTAGGAGCTTATTTAGTAGCAGAAAATACAGCATTCAAAACAGCATTTGATACTTACTTACTTTAATTATTATGGTACTAAAAGCAACACAAGAACAATATAATGAATTAAATGGATTTACTTATGGAGTATCCATTTTAGAATTTATAAAAGACAAAAATAATCAATGGGTTATAGGAGAGGAAGTAATTAATAATGATGATTTTTTATCTATTAAAGATAAATTACTAAACTTAACAGTAATAGAATTTATTCCTCCTATTATAATGAGTGAAAATCCAATTTAATTTATAAATAAGCTCGAATTATATTCGGGCTTTTTTTAACATATTTATCAATAAATAGTTATTATGAAAGAACCAAACCGTGAACGTAAAAGTGAAATTAAAGCTATTAATGCTGTTCAATTAAATGAAGAACAAAAAGAAGCTAAACGATTAATTATTGAAAACCAAATTGTAGTTATTACAGGTAGAGCAGGCTCAGGTAAAAGTTTAGTATGTGCTAATACAGCATTAGATTTTTTAAAGAAAAAACAAATAAGTTGTATATATAACACTAGAGCAGCAATTGAAGTAGGTAAATCATTAGGTTATTTACCAGGTGAATTAAATCAAAAGTTTGATCCATACATGGAAGCTCTAGTTGAAAACTTAAATAAATGCTGCAAAGATAAAAATGAAGTAGCATTATTAATTAAAGATGAGAAAGTAAAAGCAATGCCTGTACAATTCATTCGTGGTAAAACAGTAGATGATATTTTAATTGTAGAGGAAGCTCAAAATTTAACTAAAGGTGAAATGTTAGCTATATTAACTCGTTTAGGTAAAACAGGTAAAATTGTTATAAACGGTGATAATGAACAAACTGATATTAAAACATCAGATGGACAAATGAATGGTTTAACATATGTTATAGAATTATCTAAGAAAATAGATGAAATTAAATGGTTTAAATTAAAAGAAAACCATCGTTCTGATCTAGTAGGAAAAATACTAGAACATGAATACGGAAAATAATAAAAACTTACAATATTTATTACTAAAAACATGGCAGCAGGAAAATATTCATTTACTATAGAACAAGGTACAACAGTAAATTTTGAAATTCAATATAAGGATTCAAATGGTAATCCTATTGATTTATCTGGATATGCAGGTAAAATGATGATTAGATCTAATTTTGCTGATGACTCTCCTACAACATATATTACTTTATCTAGTTCATTAAATCCTGATGGTACAGGTTTAAATTTTAGTGGAAGTTCAGGAATTAATCCTCCTGCTAGTGGAACTATAGGAATTTATATAGCATCTTGTACTTCATCTAATTTTACCTTTCCTACAGCAAAATATGATTTAGAAATATACTCAGGAAGTGGAGCATGTCCTTTCACTGTTCGTTTATTAGAAGGAAATATTAATTTAAGTAAAGAAGTAACTAGATAATGAGTGTTAATATAAATACATCAACTAATACTGTTACAATAAATAACTCTGATAGAGTAATTACTGTAAATGATAATAATCAATCTACATCAGTAAATGTTACTCAACCTGTAACTAATGTTATAACTGTAGCTACAGTTGGACCTCAAGGTCCAGCGGGTTCTCAAGGTTCTGGTTCAATTGATACTGGTTCATTTGCAACTACTGGTTCAAATATATTTATTGGAAATCAAACTATAAATGGAACAGTATCAGCTACATCATTTACTGGTTCATTACAAGGTACAGCATCAATAGCTAACACAGTACTAACATCATCTGTATCTTATATTAGCAGTAGTAATAATTCTATATCTTTAAATGAAATTGAAGTAGCTGATTATTCTAATGATGTTACTGTTAGTTTTATAAATGGAAGATTAAAATTTATATTTGGAACACCAGAAAGTCAATCAATATCTTCTTTTTCATATAATAGTACATTTGATACTGATAGATTTAATCAAGTATTAGATAGTTATACTGCTTCAGCCATATGGAGTAATGGAGGGTATACTTTAATATCAGCCTCAATATATGAGGGAACTAGTTTATTATCAATTACTGGTTCAGGTACATCTTTATCTTACGCAACTACTACTTCTGGTAGTCATACTTATACTTTATATGTAACTGCTAGTAATCCATTAGATAATAGTATATTAGTAAAATCATCTTCATTATCCGGTACATTATCTAAAACAAACCCAGGTAATCCTACATTATCTTTAACTCCTATAGTACAATTAAATGCAGCTTCTAATCAAATTGAACAAGGAGCAACAGGAAGTATATTATTTACATCTGCCTCAGGCGCGTCTAATAACTGGGTATTTAATTTTTTAAATTCTTCAGTAGATTCAATATACTTTGTAACAGCTTCAGCAACCGGTTCAGCAACCATTACTATATCTGCTACAGCATATTATTCTTCTTCAGGTGTAGGAGGTTCTGATAATAATCCTCCATTAACAACAACAACATCTACTTCAACATCTTATACTAAAATAAGAAGTGTAAGATATGGTGTGTCTTCTGATACAAGCTATACTCAAGCTCAATTAGAAAATGTAGCATTATGGGATACTACAATTGGAGGAACAATAGGAAGAATAGCTAAAGGTACTGTAAATCCTCATTTATATCAATTTACAGTTACTACATCTGCTCAATATATTTATATAGTTATAGATTCTTCATATACTTTAACAGGTATTTTAAATGTAAATAACTCATATTCAAATGACTTAGGAGTATTTACAGTAACTACTATAGGAAATTATAAAGTATATAGATCAAATAATATATCAGCAACAACAATTTTATACGAATTAAGAACATCATAAAATGGCTATAAATACAATACAAGGATTTAATCCATCTACAACAGAACCTATAGATTCAAGAACAGTAGTAGCCGATTCTTCATCAAGATTTAATATTCCTGTTTACAATTCATATGAAGGTTTATTAGTATTTCAAAAAGATACTAATGAACTTTATTCATTAATAGATACAGGAAGTATATCTAATAGTAGTGGTTGGCAATTAGTAGGAAGAGATATAGCAACTGGCTCCTTCGCAACTACTGGTTCAAATATATTTATTGGAAATCAAACAATAACAGGATCATTAGGAATAACAGGTTCATTAGCTAATGGTAATGAAGTTATAGTGACTGGTAATTATTCACACGCTGAGGGCCGCGAAACAATATCATCAGGAGAATATTCTCATGCTGAAGGTGAATTTACGGTAGCATCCGGAGATAGTTCTCATACCGAAGGTCTAGATACAATATCATCAGGTTATGCATCTCATGCAGAAGGATATGATACAATATCATCAGGATTTGCATCTCACGCAGAAGGAATATTTACATCAGCATCCGGAGATTATTCACATGCTGAAGGAAGGAATACAATATCATCAGGTTTATATTCTCATGCTGAAGGTTTTAGTACAGTAGCATCAGGAATTTCTGTAGGTCCTTTACCAGTTCGTGGTATTTCTGGATATCATATTATTAGTGGTTCAAGTCATGCTGAGGGAGCAGGTACAATTGCCTCTGGAAGTTTATCTCATGCTGAAGGATATGATACAACTGCATTTGGTTTAGCTTCACATGCAGAAGGTTATAGTACAGTAGCATCTGGTTCTTATTCACATGCTGAAGGAGTTGGTACTAGAGCATTAGGTGAGGGTTCACAAGCTGGTGGATATTTTACGTTAGCATCAGGTGGTGGTTCACATGCTGAAGGCGCAATTACTATAGCATCAGGTCCACATTCTCACGCAGAAGGAATATATGTAACAGCATCTGGTGCTTCATCACATGCTGAAGGTAATTCTACATTAGCATCTAGTGATTATTCACACGCTGAGGGATATAGAACAATTACTAGAGGATTTGTTTCTCATGCTGAAGGAGAAAGCACAATAGCATCAGGTAGTGTGTCTCATGCCGAAGGTTATTATACAATTGCTTCAGGAAGTTATTCACATACTGAAGGAGCTTATAATATCACTTTAGGAATAGGTTCACATGCGGAAGGATTTAGAACAACAGCATCTGCAGATTATTCACATGTAGAAGGTGTATATTCACATACATCAGGAAATTATTCTCATGCAGAAGGTAGTGGTTCGTTATCGTCTGGAATTGGTTCACACGCTGAAGGTTATCGAACAACAGCATCTGGTGAATTTTCTCATGCTGAAGGTTATCAAACAATAGCATCAGGTATTTTAATTAATAATTCTATATCAGGATATACAAGATTTAATGGAAATAGTCATGCTGAGGGGGCAAATACATTAGCATCAGGAAGTGTATCTCATGCTGAAGGATGGGGTACTACAACAATTGGTTTTGCATCACATGCTGAAGGAAGACATACAATAGCGTCAGGTGCTTTTTCACACGCTGAAGGTTATGATACAGTAGCATCGGCAGAAGCTTCACACGCTGAAGGATACTATACAACAGCATCAGGTAGAGCATCTCATGCAGAAGGATGGAGTACAGTAGCATCGGCAGAAGCTTCACACGCTGAAGGTTATAGTACAGTAGCATCTGGTTCTTATTCACATGTTGAAGGAGTTGGTACTATTGCACTTACTAATACTATAGGTGTTTTAAGTACTCTATGGCCTCAGCATGTAATTGGTACATATAACCAAACTAGTTCAAATGCTGTATTTATTGTAGGTAATGGATATCAAGCACCTTTCACTGGAGATATAGTAAGACGTAATGCGTTTTCTGTAGAATTAATATCAGGTTCAAACATAACTACTACAGCTGTATTATCTCAAGTATCAGAAAGTTGTAATTTCGCAAACGATGCTGCTGCAGCAACTGGAGGAATACCATTAGGAGGTTTATACCATACAGCAGGAACAATAAAAATAAGATTAAATTAGTATTTTTAAAAGACTTTTATTATATTAACAAAATGAAAGTATTAGTTTTATTTCCTGATAGTATATCTCAACCCATAGGAGGATTAGGGATACAATTTAAACATATATATGAACAACTAAAAGATAAAATTGATTTTTATGTTGTAGGATATCCTGATAATAATCCAGGAATTAAAAATTATAGAGAAGCTAAGAATCCTATATTAGAAGTACAACATGGAACTATAATAACTTTATTAGGTCATTCTATATATTTCGCTGAAGCATTAAAATTTCCTAAACCGGATATAATACATGCTTATGATTGGACTACATATTACGCTGGTTTATTATTATCTCAACATTATAATATTCCTTTATTATTAACAATGCAATTATCTTCTAATGCTTTAGCTACAGTAGGTATATATAATTGTAATGATATTAATACAATAGATGGGTATTATTTACATAAAGCTCATATTGAAACTGAGTGGTTAACTCTTCAAAAAGCAGATAAAATAATAAGTGTGTCTAATGGATATAATAAATATTTTCCATCATTACAACATAAAACAATAACTATACCTAATGGGATTAATTTAAATGAATGGATTCCTAATAAAAAAATAATATTTCCTGGTGATTCTAACAATATTAAAGTAGTATATATAGGAAGATTTGCTTCTATGAAAGGTATTGATTTAATACTATCAGCTGAAATACCAAAAGGAATAGATATAATTTTTATAGGAAGTTCTGATGGAGGAGATAAACATATTATACAATCTATAGAAGATAAAATAAACAATCATCCTAATTTTCATTATATAGGACCAGCATATGGTCAAGATAAGATTAATAAACTTTGTTCAGCTGATGCTGTTATAATACCTAGTTATCATGAACCGTTTGGAATTGTTGGTTTAGAATCATTAGCATCTAAATGTATAACTATATCTTCACGTGTAGACGGTTTAGGAGATTATTTAAATGATTCAAATAGTTTACATTGTGGTAATACATCTATTGGGATAACTAATAGTTTAAAAACATTAAAATTATTATCTCAAGAACATAAAGAAAAATTAATATTTAACGGATTAGAAACATGTAAAAATTATTCTTGGGATGAAATAGCAGATAAATATTATAATGAATATATAAGTTTATTTTAATTTAAGGATATATTACACATATTTATACGTGAATAATAATTAAAATAACATGGCAAATATACCTATATGGCCTGGTTCAAGTTCATTTATACCTGGAAACACTCCATTTGGTTTTTATGATAATGACTATGCTTTTCAAATAGACGCGGATAAAGTAGCTAAATTTTGTGCTCAACGTTTAGGATATCCTATAATGGAAGTTGAATTGCAAGATATACATTTCTATACAGCTTTTGAAGAAGCTATAACAACATATGGTAATGAGTTATACGCTTATAAAATACAACAAGATTATTTATCTTTTGAAGGTTCTTCAACTAGTATAAATGTTAACAATGCTATTATAACCCCATCATTTGCTTCTATTGTTAGAATGTCAGAGCAATATGGTGAAGAAGCAGGTTCTGGAGGTAACATAACATGGATTAGAGGATTATTACCTATGACTGCTAGTGTTCAAGATTATGATTTGAACGCTTGGGCTCTTAGTAATAACATTACTGGTGGTATAGAAATAAAAAGAATATTTTATGAATCAGATCCTGCTATTGTAAGATATTTTGATCCATACGCTGGTACAGGTACTGGTATGCAGCAGTTATTAGATAATTTTGGTTGGGGTAATTACTCACCTGCTATTAACTTTTTATTGATGCCTATTAATTATGATTTACAAAAAATACAAGCTATTGAATTTAATGATCAAATCCGTAAATCACAATTTAGTTTTGAATTAGTTAATAATCAATTAAGAATATTTCCTACACCTAAATTAGATAGAAATTTAAGTATACAATATATTTTAAAGGAAGATAGGTTGAATAACGGTATAGTAAGCGCGTCAAATCAAGTAACTAATATATCTAACGTACCTTTCACTAATCCGGTGTATTCTCAAATTAATTCAGTTGGTAAACAATGGATTTATGAGTACGTGTTAGCTATATGTAAAGAAACATTAGGATTAATTAGAGGAAAATATCAAACTGTTCCTATCCCTAATTCAGAAGCTACTTTAAATCATGGTGATTTATTAGCTGATGCTAGAGCAGAAAAATTAGCTTTAATTGAAAGATTAAGAACATATTTAGGTGATACATCAAGAACTAAATTATTAGAAGCCAGAGCATTAGAGGCTGATTATAAACAAAAAGAAATGCAACAAGTTCCACTTCCTATTTATGTATACTAATGGCATTATTTGGTTCAGCAAGAGATATTTCAGTATTTAGACATATAAACAGAGAACTGTTAGGGGATATTATTAACCAACAAGTAGCTTTTTATAAGTTTAAATTAAATGAAACTATAAATAATATATATGGAGAAGCATCTAGTGAAAAATACTATGATGGTCCAATATTATTTAACTGTTTAATTACTCGTCTTGACCAGCAATATGCTGACGCTCCATATGGTGTTGATTTTAATTGGCAAATACAAGCTGCTTTTTTAAGAGATGATTTAGTAGATGCTAGATATGTACCTGAAGTAGGTGACATATTATTATATCAAGAAAGCTATTATGAAATAAATAGCATAATAACAAATCAACTATTTGTAGGTAAAGATCCATCATATCCAAATGAAATCAATCCATTGAATCCTGGTTTAGAAAACTATGGTTATAACGTATCAATAGTTGTTAAAGCACATGTAGTACCAGCAGATAAATTAGGAATTTCTCGTGAGCGTTTATAATATTTATTACAATACGTAATATTTATTATAAATGACAAACGGAAGAAAACCTATACCTAAATCTCAAAAGACAATCTCAGAAGAACTTCAAACTCCGTTGTCGGAGGGAGGAGTAGGATTTCAGCCTACTGGTAATCCTAATAACATATCATTAAATAGTAATTCTAATGAGCAAATTACCGGGATTGATTTTAACAGAGCTTTAAAACAAAGCTTCACTAACGATAATGTTAAACCATTCACTGTTGGTATTGAAGACATAGATAACGCTGTATTTTATTATTTTCAAAAAGTTATTAGACCGTTTGTTATACAAAACGGAGAAAGAATAGAAGTACCAGTTATATATGGTTCACCTGAACGTTGGAAATCAGTTCAAAAAGATGGATATTATAGAGATAAATTAAATAAAGTAATGTCACCTTTAATAATGATTAAACGTAATGACATTACTAAAGATAGAAGCATAGCTAATAAATTAGATGCAAATTCTCCTAATTTATATGTTAGTTTTAAAAAACAATACTCTCCTAAAAACTTCTATAATAATTTTAATGTATTAACAAATCGTATTCCTAATAAAGAATACTATGCTAATGTAGTCCCAGACTATGTAACTATAACTTACGAATGTATGGTTATGACTTACTATATGGATCAAATGAATAAAGTTATTGAAGCTATAAACTACGCCTCAGATTCATATTGGGGTGATCCTAATAGATTTAAATTTAAAGCATCAATAGATACATTCAACTCAGTAACTGAATTATCTACAGATCAAGATCGTATAGTTAGAAGTACATTTAATATTAAATTAAATGGATATATAATTCCAGATGTTGTACAAAAAGATGTTACCGCATTAAAAAAATTACCATCAATATCTAAAATAACATTCACATTAGAAACAGATAGTACTTCAGAAGCATTATCAACTTCTGCTAAACGTAATCCAATGAAATCAATACCAGCTACCTTCTTTGATAATGTCACTGTAGTAAGTGGTGGAAGTGGAACATCACAGGAAACATTAGATTATTTAGCTTTAAATAAAATAAAAACTGCTGATAGTACCTTAACAACTAATAATGGTACAATATCAACAGCTACATTTGTTAATTCTACAATAGCTATAGCTCCAGGTTCATTAACTCCAACAACAATAAATAACTTTTCAATATATATTAATGGACAATATGTAGAAAGTAGTGCTATAGTTTCGTTTGCTCAAGTTGGATCAGATGTAGTATTAACTCTTAATAACTCTGAGTTAGGATTTGGTTTAAATACAACTTTCGAAATAATAGCATCAGGTAAATTTAGTAACTAATGGCATTAATAAGAAGCACACAAATAGAATACCCATTATCAGGTTCATTCAGTGGATCATTTAATGGTAATGGAAGTGGATTAACAGGTATTGTTTCATCTTCATACGCTTTAACAGCGTCATTTATAAACACATTAGGTTCAAATGCTTTTATTCAAGGTGGAAATAGTTTCGCTACAACAGCATTATTAGGTACTAATGATAATCAACCATTAGCATTTGAAACTAGTGGTTCTATTCGAATGTTTATATCTAATTCAGGTAATATTGGTATTAGAACAAATTCACCATCATATTCATTAGATGTTAATGGTATTGCGCGTGTTGGTGATCAATCTACATCTGGTCAATTATATATTAAAGGAGCTTCAGGTACAGGACAATATATTTATTTAGATAATGGAGCTGGTAATACAATTTGGACTATTATTGGTGGTGCTAATTATACTATACTAGAAAATAGTACTAGTAGATTTGTAGTTAAAGAAGGTGGTAACGTAGGTATAGGAACCACTACACCATCTGTAGCATTAGAAGTAAGTGGCTTAATATTAACAACAAATGGATATGGTAAATTCTTCGGAAATGTAAGATCTGATTTTCTTAACACATATGACAATTCTAAATCTATAATTGGAAATCCTAGTAATTATGTTAACATTTATGATGGTAGTGGAAATACTGCTATTAGAATAGATGTCACTGGTAGTGTAGGTATTGGAACAACATCACCTGGATATAAATTAGATATAAGTGGATCTGTTAGAATAAGATCAGGTTCTCAATTAAGAATTGATGATACTTCTGATGGAAATTATACTAGAATACAAAATCGTGTGATTGCGTTTTCAAGAACTAATGGTAGTAGTGAAGCAGTATCTATTGATGGTTCTAGTGATAATTTATTAAATATATATGCTCGTTCTGGGTTAACTCTTAGAGGTGGAGGTTCAGCTGTTAATGTTATGCTTATTAATGATGAAGGAGGAGCATCAGGAAATGCATCTGTGTTAATTACAGGTACAAGTACAGGAGCTAACTCAGGTTCATTACAAATTAGAAATTCATCTAATACACAAGTATTTAAAACATTTGATGGTGGTTCAGTAGCAGTAGGAACAATAACATCTCCAACATCTCGTTTACAAGTGAAAGGATCAGGTGCTTCTTCAGGAACAACATCGTTATTAGTAGAAAATAGTAATAATCAAGCATATCTTAAAATTACAGATGATGGTACTGTATCTATAGGTAAATTAACAGATGGTGAGATAGTAATGTATGCTGGTAATTTTAGATCATTTTTAAAATTTAATAGTAATAAATTAGAATTTCAAGATTATTCAACACGTGCTGGAGCTCTTAGTTCTACAGGATTAATACTAACAAACGCGTCTGATCCATTCGCAACTAATAGATTAGATGTTGTTGGTAAAGCATTTATTGGTCCTACTATAGCAGTAGCATCAGCATCTCTTCAAGTAGTAGGTGCTACTACATCTTCATTATCTTCTTCATTATTAATTCAAAATGTAGATAATACTTATAATTTTAATTTTAAAGATAATGGTGATTTATTAACAACTAATAATTTTATAACTATTAGTAGTTATGACACTACAATAAATGGAAGTAATGGAGTTAAAATTAATGGGACAGGGTTCACCACAGGATACATATATAGAAATACAACAAGTGGATTTTTAGCATTAAGTAATGATGCTACAGTATCTACTAATATAACATTATATGGTTCTACTCATGCCACATTAAAAGACTCAATAAGAATTAATCAATCAGGTTCAACTGTTGTTACAATAGTTTCTGGTAGTGTAGGTATTGGAATAACATCACCAACACAATTACTACATGTAGCTGGAAATGCTTTAGTCACAGGTAGTATATATTTTGGTAATGGTAGTCATTATCTAACAACAGATAATTCTACATATGCTATGATTTCATCTAATAGAGCATTACAGTTAGCAAATAGTGGAAATCCTGTATTAACTGTAAGTACTGGTCAAAATGTAGGTATAGGAACAACATCACCAACATCAAAATTACATGTATCTGGTTCAGATGTATCTGGGTCATTAAATGTAAATAATGTTTTATATGTGAGTGGGAGTAATGTAGGTATAGGAATAACAACTCCTAGTGCTAGTTTACATATATCAGGAGCTTCAGGAGCAACATTATTACGATTATCAAATCCTGTATCATCTGAGTTTACAATAAAACCAGATTCTACACTTACAGAATATACTGGTTTGTATTGGGGTAATGATTATAGACTTTTAGCTAAAGCAGGAAATCCTCTTTTTATAAATGTTTCAACTAATATTAATTTTTCTGATGGATTTCAATCTAAATCTTCAATAAATAGTAGTGGTCAATTTGGTATGGGAGTAGGTAGTGCTACTAGTATATCAGCTACAGCACATGTACGTGGTTCAGGGGCTACATCAGCTACAACAGCTTTAAGAGTAGAAAATAGTAACTTATCTTCTTCATTAGTAGTTCTAAATAACGGAAATGTAGGTATAGGTGTTGCTGCTCCTACAAAACGTTTAGAAGTATATGATGGAACTGTTGGGGATGGATTAAGTATAGTTAGATCAACAGTTTCTACTCAAAGAATAGAGTTAATTCCTAATGATTCTACTGCTTCTACATTAATTAAAGGTGGTGGTAATGATAAACCATTTTATATAGCTTCTTGGGCAAATGGTAATTCAGCCCAACCTCTTCATTTTGGTACAAATTATACTAGTGGTCTTAATGAGGTTAGAATGACTATTTCTACTACAGGAAATGTAGGTATTGGAACAACATCTCCATCTGAACGACTTCATATAGTTGCTTCAGGTAGTGGAACAGATGTACCATTATATATTGCAGGTACAAATACTAAAGGAAGTACGGGTTATTTAGACTTTTTAAAAGTTGAGAATACAGGTGGGGTATCAAATCCTAAAAAATTCTTTAGAATAAACAATTCAAACGGAGCATGGGAAGTTGTTAATAATGCTTACAGTGCAGTTATAATGTCACTTGATGATACAGGTAACATGGCAATTGCTGGTACATTAACGCAAAACTCTGATGAAAGTTTAAAGACTAATATACAAACTATACCAAATGCTTTAGAAAAAACATTACAATTAAGAGGTGTTGAGTATGATAGAATAAGTACTAATAAACATGAAATAGGTTTAATTGCTCAAGAAGTAGAACAAATATTTCCTGAGTTAGTTAGTGAAACAAATGGAATAAAATCTGTAGCTTATTCAAATGTAGTTAGTATATTAATAGAATCTATTAAAGAACTAAAACAAGAAATAGATACTTTACGTAAACAAATAAATAATACAATATAATTATAAAACAAATATAGTAAATAGTATACAATTTAATGATTCTTATGAATCTGTTTAATATTTATATATAAAATAAAATTATGGCATTACAAGTAACAGGTAGTTTTAAAAACGGATTTGCATCATATGTTGATCCTCAATTACAATTAATTCCTCATTTAACATACAGAAATAGTATAGCTATGGATGTACAAATTGTTATAGCAACTCCAGGTGAATCAGGAAGTATTAATTACAGTCAAGTAGGAACAATTCCTATGTATCCACAAACATCAGAATTAATAGCACCTTCTGCATCTGTAGATCCTTATGCTGATTTAATATATTCTTTAGAAACATATATTATAACAAATCTTTCAGGTTCAAATCCAGATTGTGTTTTCAATCGTTTCTAATTTAAATTTGGAAATATAAAATAAGTTTATTAACGTTATATCATGGAAACAATTAAATTAACACAAGAAGAAATTGATTCATTAAAATCAATTCAAGAAGCAAACAACAACTTAATGATTAATTTTGGTCAATTAGAAATGACTTTTCAATCATTACAATTACAAAAAGAAAGTCTAATTGGAACATTAGCTAATCTTAAAAACAAAGAAACCGAAATTGGTACTAAGTTACAAGAAAAATATGGTAATGGTAACATTAACCTAGAAACTGGAGAATTTACCACAACAAATTAGTTTTTGACAGAGACTTAGATATTTATTATCAAACAAATAATAAACTTAAATCTAAGCAAACATGGCAGAAACATTATTATCTCCAGGAGTTCTTTCATTAGAGAACGATCAATCACAAGTAACACAAGGTCCAGTTACTGTGGGAGCAGCTATTATAGGCCCAACAGTTAAAGGCCCAGTTGAAATACCTACAGTTGTTACTTCATATAGTGATTACGTAAATAAATTCGGTTCAACATTTGTAAGTGGTGGTGATGTATATTCATATTTTACATCAATCACTGCTTACAACTATTTTAATAATGGTGGTGAATCATTATTAGTAGCAAGAATAGTAAGCGGAGCTTACACATCAGCTACATCTTCATTTGTATCAGGTTCAACTGCCGGAGCTGTAGCTTCTGGTAGTACAATTGTGTTAGAAACACTTTCTGAAGGAGCTATTATGAATAGTACTAGCCCATTAATTAGTGGTTCATTAACTAGTGGTTCATCTGATAATTTAAGATGGGAAATTGTAGCGCCTGATACTTCATCAGGTACCTTTGGATTATTAATCCGTCAAGGTAATGATACTACAAATTCTAAAGTAGTATTAGAAACATGGACTAATTTATCATTAGATCCTAAATCACCAAACTTTGTATCTAGAGTAATAGGTGATTATACATTAAATTACAATTCTACAAGCAATCAAATCGAAATTTCAGGTTCTTATCCTAACGCTTCAAAATATGTAAGAGTAAAATCAGCTATATTAACACCAGATTATCTTGATAATAATGGTTTACCTAAAGCTCAATTTACAGGATATGTTCCATTAGCTCAAAGTGGTTCATTTGGTAGTGCGGTTGGTAGTATGGAAACAGCTAATAATAACAAATATTATGAAAGCATTACAGATACAAACTCACAAGGTGCTGTAGCAGCTAACTATGCTAACATGATCAACTTATTATCAAATCAAGATGATTATAGATTCAATGTATTATTAACACCAGGTTTAGTAAATAATTTTGCTAGTCACGCTAATTCTATTTCAAATATTATAACTAACACTCAAAATAGAGGTGATAATTTATTTGTACTTGATTTAGTAGGATATGGTTCATCAGTAACAACAGTAGTTGGACAAGCTGCTTCACGTGATAGTTCATATGCTGCTTCATATTGGCCATGGTGTCAAATACAAGACCCAAGTTCAGGTAAAAATGTTTGGGTTCCAGCTTCAGTATTAATCGCAGGTGTTTATGCTTATAATGATAAAGTAGCTGAACCTTGGTTTGCACCAGCAGGTATTAGCCGTGGTGGATTAGGTACAGTAATTCGTGCTGAACAAAAATTATCACAAGCAAATCGTGATTCATTATATCAAGGTAAAGTAAATCCAATCGCTACATTCCCTGGAACTGGTACTGTAGTATATGGTAACAAAACATTACAAACTAAAGCATCAGCTCTTGATCGTGTAAATGTTCGTAGATTATTAATTTCATTAAAATCATATATTGGTCAAGTAGCAAATACATTAGTATTTGAACAAAACACTGTAGCAACAAGAAATCAATTCTTAGCTCAAGTTAATCCATACTTAGAATCAGTTCAACAAAGACAAGGTGTATATGCGTTTAGAGTAGTAATGGATGAAAGTAATAACACACCAGATGTAATTGATAGAAATCAATTAGTAGGTGCTATTTATTTACAACCAACTAAAACTGCTGAATTTATCTATCTGAACTTTAATTTAACAGCAACAGGAGCTACATTCGCGTAATTTTTAAACCTAATAATATTTATAATAAATAAATAATAAATAACATGCCAGTATTAAATCCAAACGAAATATTTTTCACAGCATTTGAACCTAAACAACAAAATAGATTCATAATGTATATTGATGGTTTTCCATCATATATGGTTAAGGGTGTTAGCGCAGTAACATTAACTCAAGATACAGTTAAATTAAACCACATGAACGTAGCTCGTTACGTTAAAGGTAAATCAAACTGGGGCCCAATAACATTCACACTATTCGATCCTATCACTCCTTCAGGTGCTCAATCAGTAATGGAATGGGTACGTTTACATCATGAATCTGTAACAGGTCGTAACGGTTACTCAGATTTTTATAAAAAAGATCTAACATTCAACGTAATTGGTCCTGTAGGTGATATTGTTAGTGAATGGATTATCAAAGGTGCTTTAATTACTGAAGCTAATTTCGGTGAATATAGCTGGGATAATGAATCAGTAGCTCAAAACATCACAATGACTGTTCAACCTGATTATTGCGTTCTTAATTTCTAAAATTACTTTTCCCGAAGTATACAGAAAGTTAGCTTGGCTTTTAGCCAAGCTTTCTTTATCTTATATATTTATATTAAACGTTATAACAAACAATTTATGAGTAATTTCCCAACCGAAGTTATAGAACTTCCATCAAAAGGATTAGTATATCCTGAATCAAACCCATTATCTTCAGGCAAAATAGAGATGAAATATATGACTGCCCGTGAAGAAGATATTCTTACAAATCAATCTTATATTAAACAAGGTATTGTATTAGACAAACTATTACAGTCACTTATTGTATCTAAAATTAACTACAATGACTTATTAATAGGTGATAAAAATGCTGTATTAATAGCATCACGTATTTTAGGTTATGGTAAAGATTATAGTTTTAAATATAAAGGTGAAGAAGTTAATGTTGATTTAACTCAAATTGAAAATAAAATTATAGATGAATCATTATTTATTAAAGGTAAAAATGAATTTGCATTTAAAGTGCCATCTACTTCAGATGTACTTACATTTAAATTATTAACTATAAATGATGAAAATAAAATAGACCAAGAAGTAGAATCATTAAAGAAAATAGGTCAAAATACAGAAAAATCAACTCGTTTAAAACATATGATTACTTCTATCAATGGTGATAAAGAAAGTAAATCTATACGTGAATATGTTGATAATTACTTATTAGCTAAAGACGCTTTAGCTCTTCGCGCTTATATTAACAAAATACAACCAGATGTTGATTTAACAGTAACTGTTAATACTTCGAATGGCCCAGTGGAGGGGGTGTCAATGCCGATAGGGCTTGACTTTTTTTGGCCTGACTTTGGAGCATAGGATGATTTTATTTAATCAAATTCACGAAATAATATTTCATGGTAATGGTGGATATGATTATGAAACAGTGTATAACATGCCTATATGGTTACGAAAATTTACTTTTAATAAATTAAAAGAACATTATCAACCATCAGATGAGGATGATGTTATAAGTAAATCAAAACAAGCAATGAAAACAGCTCAGGCTGATGGAGTTGTTCCTAAAGTTAATGTTCCTACATATGTAACTAAAGCAAGCAAGGTATCACCCAAAAAGTGATACCTTCAATATTTATAATAAAATATACTTAAATGGCTGATAATCCAAATCTTATAAATGATCAAAGTATTGATAGTGCTAAGGAATATTTAAAAATATTATTAGATATAGGTAATGTCTCTAGAGATATTACTGATGAGATAAAAAATCTATTAAGATCTCAAAACAACTCTACAGAAAGTTATCGAAATATTTTAAGTATTAATAGACAAATTAATAAAGAAATATTTGCTCAATCTGATAATCTTTTAAAAGTTTTAGAAAATCAAAAAGCAACTAAAGATATCCAGAAAGATATTAAGAAAAATGCTGAATTAATTCAAAAAGTTGATAAAGAAAGACAAATTTTAAATCAAAAAATATTAGATCTTCGAGATAAATATAATGAAGCTGTAAGTAGTAATGATCAATCAGCAATAGTAAATTTAAAAGATCAAATAATTCAATATGATTTAATTAACGCTAAACTTCAAAATCAGCAAGACTTACTTGTTGAAAATAATTTAATTAATAAAGAAGCTCAAAGAATATCTGAAGAAATAGATAGTAAACTTGGTGTTAAATCATTTAAACTTTTAGAAAATTTTACTAAATCTATTCCTGGTTTAAAAGCATTCTCAAATTCATTTGAAAAAGCATCTGAGTCAGCTCGTGGAGCAGCCTTATCAGGTGATAAATCAATTTTAGGCTCAGGAATAAAAGAATTATTAGGTCCTCTAACAAAAATGAGTCTTGTGTTTGGGGGTATAGCTGTTGTTCTTAAATTCTTTATTGATGCAATGTTTGAGGCTGATAAACGTGTCACAAATATAGCTAAGAATTTAGCGATATCTAAAGAGGAAGCTCAAGGAGTATATAATAGTTTTAAATTTACTAAAGATCAAATAGATAGTATATATAATACTACTACTAATGTTAATGATGCTTTTTCTGAATTAGTTAATTTAACTGAGTTTGCTGTAAATGCAACTAGAAATCAAATTAATGCTCAAATTATATTAACTAAAAATTTAGGTTTAACTAAAGAACAAGCGTTAGAAATACAAGAAGCTTTTGCTTCTTCTAATATAGATGCTACTAAAGGATTAGATATAATTCGTGATCAAATAGCCGCGTTTGCTAATCAAAATAAATTAATAACAACTGAAAAAAAAATTTATGAGGATATAGCTAAAATTAGCAAATTAATTCAAATAAATTTTAGAGGTAATCTATCTAATTTAGCTAAAACTACTTTAGAAGCTAAGAAATTAGGTTTAACTTTAGATCAAGTAGCTAAAACAGGAGCTTCATTACTAGATTTTGAATCATCAATCTCAGCTCAAATTGAAGCCGAATTATTAACTGGAAGACAAATTAATTTAGAAAAAGCTCGTTTATTCGCATTAAATAATGATATAGCTGGTTTAACTGAGGAGATATCTAAACAAGGTATAACTCAAGCTAATTTTGCTAAAATGAATGCTATACAGCAAGAATCAATAGCTAAATCATTAGGTATGAGTGCTAATGAAATGGCTGATATGTTGTACAAACAAGAAGTTATTCAGAAAACAGCTGGTAATTATACTAAACAATTAAGAGAACAAGCTAGAATGACTAATGACATTAACTTAATGAATAAAGCTGATGCCATAGAAAAAGGAATATTACAAGGTAAAGATTTTGAAGCATCAAAAAATGCAGTTGAAGCTCAAGTAAAATTTGAACAATCTTTAGAACGTGTTAAAGAAATATTTTCTGATTTAGCTACAGTTGGAGGACCATTAGATGCATTAGCAAATGCTATAAAACAAATAGCTGATGATTTATCAAGAGGTGAAGGTTTTTTAAGTATGATTTTAGGTGTAAAAGGAACTACTCCTAAAGCAATGGTTAGAGAATCTGCTTATTCTTCTCCTATGATAGGAACAGGTTTAGGTTTTGATATAACAGACAAATTAGGATTATTTAATAGTACATTAAATAAAAAAGAAATACCAGCTAATGATTTTATTATTAAAACTCATCCAAAAGATACATTAGTAATGGCGGGT
>Ga0315901_10003223_pt1 | contig 21366 bp, 27 predicted proteins | sample LakEriMetagenome_10_FD_203761 | JGI IMG/M metagenome (GOLD analysis project Ga0315901, IMG submission 203761) | Freshwater fungal communities from buoy surface, Lake Erie, Ohio, United States - Buoy 2 MA116 | ecosystem: Environmental > Aquatic > Freshwater > Lake | place: USA: Lake Erie, Ohio... | reverse complement strand
CGCGTACGTGAGCGGTGCCAACCAGCTCGACGAGTCGAAGCTCGCCGCCGCGGCGGGCGGTACCCGCTGCGCCCGTGTCGACGCCGACGCGGTACGGGCGGCGACCGGCTACCCGATCGGTGGCGTGCCCCCCTTCGGTCACAAGACGCATCTGCGGGTGTTCATCGACCCCGACCTGTTGCAGTGGCCCGAGGTGTGGGCGGCGGCGGGCACGTGGAACGACGTGTTCGGCATCGAGCCGCACAAGTTGGTGGAAGCGAGCGGAGGAGCGGTCACGGATCTGAAACGTGGCTGACTTCGACGGACAACTCAGTCCTTCTACCATTTCATCATGGCGAAGTCGATCAGAGATCAGTTGTCTGGTGGAACAAGAACATCCGTCGGCCATGCTGAGTCCGTTGCGAAGAAGGCTCTCACCTCAGTTTCGCTGAGAAGAGAGATCTACCAACTGTTTCTCGACGATGACCCTGTAGTCGCAATGAGGGCGAGTTACGTGGCCATGAAGGTGGCGCATTCTGAGCCCGCTACGACAGACGAGTTCAAGAAGTTGATTCTCAAGAACCTCTCCAACTACACGCAACAAGAGGTTCGGTGGCACGTACCGCAGTTGTTGGTTCACATGAAACTCACACCAGCGGAAAGACGCAAGGCATATGACGCTGTTATGGAGTGGTCGGAGAGCGATGCAAGCAAGATTGTGGCGTACTACGGCTTGCAGGCGGCAGCGAACTTCGCAGAAGTGGACGATGCACTGCTCGAGGATTTGATTCCGAGGTTGCGGAAGCTGAACGCACGTGGTGCGAAGTCGGTTTCAAACCGTTGCAAGAAGATTGCCAAACAGCTGGAGATCGAGCTCTAGCACCGGTGGGTTTCGTAAACCACCGGTGGCGTGCCGCCGTTCGGCCACACGACGCATCTGCGGGTGTTCATCGACCCCGACCTACTGCAGTACGACGAGGTGTGGGCCGCCGCCGGCACCTGGAACGACGTGTTCGGCATCGAACCCCACGAGCTGGTGGAAGCCAGCGAGGGCCTGGTCACCGATCTGAAGCGCGGCTGAGACTCGCGGCATACACTCGCGGCATGCAGAGCATGTCGGCGCTCGAGGACTGGCGAGGAGTCGATGTTGCTCAGATTCGCGCCCAGTTGCGGCTGCCGGTGAAGGAGCGTGTCCGCCTCATGGTGGAGGCCGCGAACGTGCTGATCGCTGTGCAGGAGCACGCCCGACAGGCCCGCAACGCCGAGGCGGGCTGATGTTCGACCCCGTTCGGATCTGCGCGATCCTGAATGAGGAAGGAGTCGAGTACGTCGTAGTAGACGGCTTCGCTGCAGTGGTGCGCGGGTCGTCACTGCCGACGCGGGACATCGATGTCGTGCCCTCCCGCTCCACGGAGAACCTCGACCGGCTGGGACGGGCACTGCGCCGGATGGGGGCGCAGATCCGCACCGACAGCGATCCCGTACCGGCACCATTGGACGGGCCGTTCCTCGCCAACATGCCCCTGATGCTGAACCTCGTGACCGAGTTCGGCGAGATGGACCTCACGTTCGTGCCCGCAGGTCGCAGAGGCGGATATGACGGCTGGAGGGTCGCAGCGACGCTGGAGGAGCTGAGCGATGGCCTCTCCGTTGTGGTTGCGAGCCTCGACGACATCATCGACTCGAAGCGCGCCGCCAATCGGCCCAAGGATCAGATGGCGCTGCCGTACCTGGAGTCGCTGCGCGACGAACTCGGCGGCTGACTGCCGACGCGTCGATGACGTGGCGACCCGGCCCCAGCCGAGGGTGTGACCGGCTGTCCTGAAGATGTGTGCCACGATGCCGAGGGCTTCGTGGAGGCGCATCGTTGGTGGCAGCCGGCACGAGTGCATGTGGTTCGCGGCGTGCTGCGCAGATCTGCGAGTTCGATTTCATTCGCGACTGGGTCGTTTCGAGCCAGAACCATTCACTGGCTGACACGGTCGTCGATATCGACGGCCGATCCGTCGAGGCCATCGCCCTCGACATCGCCAAACGCGTTCAAGATGAACGGTGGCGTGCCGCCGTTCGGTCACACGACGAACCTGCGGGTGTTCATCGACCCGGACCTGCTGCAGTGGCCCGAGGTGTGGGCGGCCGCCGGCACCTGGCACGACGTGTTCGGCATCGAACCCCATCGCCTGGTCGGAGCCGGCGAGGGCATCGTCACCGGCCTCGTCACCGACCTCGAGCGGGGCTGATCCGTCGCGAACCCGGCGACCGACCCGTTGCTGGAAGCGAGCACCGACGGTCGTTACGGTTCACCCATGGCGTTCGACCTCGACTCTGGTCTCGATCTCGATCTGGATCTCGATCTGGACAGCGCGACGACGCGACACGAGCTGTACGTGCGGCGGCTGGCGAACACTCGTCGGTTCATGTCGTCGCTCGACGTTCCGGTCATGTTGGTGCACGACCCGTTCAACATCCGCTACATCACCGGCGCGACCAACATGACGGTGTTCAACCTCTGCATACCGGCCCGCTATCTGCTGGTGTTCGCCGAGGGTCCGGTGATCCTGTTCGACTACCTGGGCGGCGAGCACCTGGCGGCCGGCCTGCCCACGATCGACGAGGTGCGGACGGCGCACGGCCTCAGCCACGTCAGTACCAACGGCTTCCTCGCCGGGGAGGCCGCAGCGATGGCGGGCGAGGTGGCCTCGCTCGTGCGCGATCACCTCGGCGCGGTCGACTCGCTCGCGGTCGACGGCTTCCCGTTCGCCGCCGTCGATGCGCTCCGAACCGCCGGCTTCCGCATCACCGACGCCGACGTGCTCATGAGCCGGGTGAGGCGGGTGAAGCTGCCGTTGGAGATCGCGTACATGCGCGAGGCGATGCGTCGCACCATCGGCGCAGTGCGGCGGATGGAGGAGGCGCTGCGGCCGGGCATGACCGAGAACGAGTTGTGGAGCCACTTCATGGGTGAGCTCGTGGCAGGACACGGCGAACTCGTCGTCAGCCGCCTGCTCGAGAGCGGTCCGAACACGTTCCCGTACTTCCAGGAGTGCGGGACCCGGGTGATCGAGGACGGCGACCTGGTGTGCCTCGATACCGATGCGGTCGCGTTCGAGAGCTGTTCGGTCGACTTCTCACGGACCTTCCTCGCGGGCGACGGGCCGGCGCGTCCGGAGCAGCGTGCGCTGTACCGGCGAGCACACGAACAACTGCGTCACAACGTGTCGGTGATCGGGCCGGGCGTGACGTTCGAAGAGGTGGCCCGGCAGGCGTGGCCGGTGCCCGAGGAGCATCGGTCGAGTCGCTACTACTGCGTCGGACATGGTCTCGGCATGATCGGTGAGTACCCCAATCTCCCGTTCCACACGCCTGGTGTGCCGTACCCGCTGGACGACGCGTTCGAGCCAGGCATGGTCTTCTGTGTGGAGAGTTACATCGGCTCGGCCAGCAGCGGGCAGGGAGTGAAGCTGGAGGACCAACTCTTGATCACCGAGACCGGCGTCGAGATCATGAGCGCCTACCCCTTCGAGCAGCGACTGCTGTCTCTCTAGCCACTTCGTGGGGAAGCACCTGGCAGGGCCTGGGGCCGAGCCGTCGGGTTTCCGATCGACGCACGCTGCAAGCATCGGCGGACGGCGCTCGATGCTGCAGCAGCGCCGGCTGCTCGGGGTACCTCGCGTCACCGAGCTCGGCGAGCAGGCCCAGGCAGTGCGCCGCCGGCTGGACGACCTCGACCCCACGGTGGTGCTGATCGGTGGCGGCGGAGTGGTTCGGCCCGCCCCGCCGCTGGTGGGGAGGGGGGTGCAGCGCCGAACCGGCAGCCGAGCGGGGGCAGCTCTCACCGGGTTCTCACCCCGGTCCCGTCCGGGCTTCACCGGCGACGGGCACACTGGGGGCATGGTCGTCACTCGTCGTGGTGCAGCAGTTCCCGTCCTCGCCGCCGTCCTCGCCGCCGTCCTCCTCGCGGCGTGCGGCATCGACGAACCCACCGCCGGCACGGCACCGCCCGAGACCGCACCGCCCGAGACCGCACCGCCCGAGACCGCACCGCCCGAGACCGCACCGCCCGAGACGACGCAGGACGAGACGACGCAGGACGAGACGACGCAGGACGAGACGACGCAGGACGAGACGACGGTGCCGGCTGCTGCCGGTGACGGCGTGGAGAACGTGTGGTCGGGGGCGACGGTCGACCTGACAGCGCTCCCCCTGGGTGACGGCTCGATCTCCACCACCGGTGCCGGGGTGGGTGCGCTCCACGTCTGCACCTCGGGTCGCCCTGGAGGACTCGGCGCTCACACCGCCGGCCCCTGGATCGATCAGGCGAACGGCACCTGGGACTCGACCACGAAGGTGAAGGTGCAGGGCGAGGTGAGCTGGCCGCAGGCTTCCTACCTCGAGCAGGTGGAAGCCGACCAGCGGGTGATCGTCACCAACAATCTGCCCACCCAGCAGGTGACCGGCACCTTCCCCATCGCCGTCGACGACCCGGCGTTCCAGTACGACCGGAACCCCAACGCGATCGCGGAGCAGACGTTCACCGTGTCGCTCCCCGCGGCCCCGACCGTGGCCGACCGCCCGTCATGCCTTCCGCGGGGCGCCATCGGGGTGCTGCGAAACGGTGTGTACCTGTTCGCCGCGGTCGACGAGGCGAACCGTGACGCCGTGGCCTGGGAGACGCAGGACCTGTGCGACGGCCACCCGGAGCAGTCCGGCTCGTACCACTACCACGGCATCCCGTCGTGCCTGATCGAGGCCGCGAGCGGTCCGTCCACCGTGGTGGGATTCGCGCTCGACGGCTTCCCGATCGTGGTCGAGCGTGATGCCGAGGGCAACCTGCCCACCAACGCCGACCTCGACGAGTGCCACGGCCGGACCTCACCGATCCTGCTCGACGGCGAGATGGTCGAGACCTACCACTATTCGGCGACGCTCGAGTTCCCGTACGTGATCGGGTGCTTCCGCGGGACACCGGTGTCGCGCTGAGCGCCACGGCTCCCGGCCGCTCGGCGCTACAGCGACATCCCGCCGTCGACCGGCAGGGCGACGCCGTTCACGTCGCCGGCCGCGTCGCTGCACGGGAGAGCGACCACCGCGGCGATCTCCTCCGGCGTCCCGATCCGACCCCAGCCGCGCTCGGCCATCGCCGGTGCCGTGCACCGGATCAGCGTGAGTCGGTCACCGCCACGTCGGTCCCTGCACCGGCGAGGGCGAGGGCGAGGGCGAGGGCGAGGGAAAGGGCGAGGGCGAGGGCGAGGGCCCGTCCGATGCCGCGGGCTGCACCGGTGACGAGGGCCGCCCGGCGCGGTGGGCTCGTCTCGTCGGCTGCGGGAGCGTGGTCCGCGGATCAGCCCACCTGCGTGAGGCCGCCGTCGACGACGAAGATCTCGCCGGTCACGTAGGTGTTGCGCACCAGCGCGAGGACGGCCTCGGCGCAGTCGTCCGGCGTGGCCGACCGCTTGATCGGGGCCATCCGCTTCACGCCCTCGTGCTGCACGGCCCAGTCAGCCGTCCACGGCGTCTCCACGAGACCGGGCGCGACGGCGTTCACCCGCACCGGACCGCAGCTCTTCGCGAGCAGGCGCGTCATCTGGTTCAGCGCCGCCTTCGACATCGAGTACGCGATCGACGAACCGACCGGGCGCACGCCGGCGATCGAGGTGATGTTCACGACGTGGCCACCGCCGCGCACCTCGGACTCGCGCAGCAGCGGCATGGCCATCTTCGTCAGCGACCACGTGCCGAAGACGTTGACCTCCATCGTCTTGCGGAAGATCTCGTCGGTGAGCGCGTCGAGGTCGTGGTGTGGCACGAGCGTCGTCCAGCCGGCGTTGTTGACGAGCAGGTCGAGCTTGCCGAAGCGCTCGATCGTGGTGTCGAGCAGGCGGCGGCACTGCTCGGGATCGCTGATGTCGGCCTGCACGTAGAGCGACTCGCCAGGCAGCGCCGCGGCGACCGCCTCGCCGGCGGCGACGCTCGAGGCCGAGTTGACGACCACCGACGCACCGAGCTCGGAGAGGCGCTGCGCCGTGCGCTCACCGATGCCGCTCGACGATCCCGTCACGATCGCGACCGTCCCGCTCAGCTCACCCATCTGCGTCTCCTCGTGTCCTGTCCGTCGCCCCCGGCCGGTCCGGGTCGTCGGTCAGGGGCATCTTGCTCCAACCCGCACGGTGACGGAGAGATGAACAGTTCGTTCGCACCCCTCGAGTTCCCCCGTCGGCCACGTGCGAGCTGCCACAGTGACGGTGGATGCGACAGACGGGGCCGCGTGCTGGCCGGCCTCGTCCCGATCACGAAAGGAAGGCTCGTGCTCAAGATCCAGGCCGTCGACGACTCCCGTGTGAAGGTGACCTTCGCGCTCCCGTCCGACGAGGTCGCCGGCAACGTCTCGGTGCTCGGCGACTTCAACGGGTGGGACCCGACCGCACATCCGCTGAAGAAGCGGAGCAACGGCACGCGCAGCGCCGTCGTGGAGCTCCCCCCGGGGGAGTACCGGTTCAAGTACCGCACCGACGCGGGCGAGTGGTTCTGCGACCCGCAGGTGGCCGAGACCGTCCACAACGAGTTCGACACCACCGACTCGCTGCTGCGCGTCTGACGCGCCTCGCCCGGGTGGGGCTCAGCGCGTCATCTGGATGAACTGCGAGATCAGCGCGATCACGGCCTCGGGCGCGTCCTCCTGCAGGAAGTGCCCCACACCCGGCAGCGTCACGACCGGACCGTTCGGCCACGTGCTGCGGAACATGCCGACCGCGAAGTCGGTGGGGATCGCCCGGTCCTCCTCGCCGTGGACGTACATCGCCGGCAGCGCTGCGAGCAGCGGCAGCGACATCAGGTGCGGGACCACGAGCTCCATCATGGCGGTGCTGCCGATGTGCTTCGGGAAGGCGAGCGCGCCCCGGCACTCGGCGGGAGTGGGGAACGGGCCCGCGTAGGCGCGGATCCAGGTCTCGTCGACGTGACCGGTGCGTTCGAACCCGATCCGCTTCAACACGCTGAGGATCGTGCCGCCGAGGTTGCTCAACGCCGCCTCGGCCTCCGCCGTCTGCACCCACTGGAACCACGGCCACTCGCGGACGGTGGGAACGCCCTCGGGCGGCCGGCCCGGTACCCCCGTGTTCATGAAGCACAACCGCCGGATGCGCTCCGGATGTCGCATCGCGAAGATCGATCCGATCGGCCCGCCCCAGTCCTGCCCGACGATCGTGATCCGATCGAGGCCCAGGTGGTCCACGAGCCGCTCGAGGTTCTCGACGTGGTCGCGGATCGTGTACTCGCGATCCTGTGGTGTCTCGCTCTTGCCGAACCCCATGTGGTCCGGGACGATCACCCGGCCGTGTGCGGTGAGCGGGGTGACGAAGCGGCGGTAGAGGTACCCCCACGTCGGTTCGCCGTGCAGCAGCAGGATCGGGTCACCGGCGCCTTCGTCGACGTAGTGCTGCCGGAACCCACTGCCCTCGAACACGCGCGGTGCGAAGGGCCAGGTGCCGTCGAACGTCTCGTCCAGCGGGATCATGGCCGTCAGTGTGACAGGTCGCGTCCGGCGAGTCGGTCGGAAGGTCGTCCGCGGCTCAGCCGGGGACGCCGAGTCGTCCGAGCTCGAGTCGGACCACGGCGTCGGCGTCGACGCCGGTGAGGATCGTGACGGGCGGGCGTCCGGCCCACGGGTCGTCGCCGTGCTCGGCGCGCCGTGTGCTCGCCCACGTCTTGCCGCGACCGACGCCGGAGCCGGTGTCGACCCGAACGGGATGCGACACCGACGTGAAGTGCTCGGGTGCGAGCAGGTAGCTGATCGTCGTCGAGTCGTGCACGAAGATGCCGTCGAGGCCCTGGCGGTCGAGTGCGAAGCGCCGGTAGTACGGCAGGATCGCCGCCAGGTGCTGCGCCCGCGGGTTGTCGACCGCGGCGATCCGGTCGAGCTGGGCGCCGGTCATCACGATCCGCTCGGTCACGTCGAGCCCGGCCATCACCACCGGGCACGCGGCGCCGAACACGACGTCGGCGGCCTCGGGGTCGTTGACGATGTTCGCCTCCGCGGCCGGGGTGGCGTTGCCGCCGCAGAACGCGTTGCCGCCCATCAGCACGATGCCCGCCAGGTTCGCCGCGAGGCGGGGTTCGGCGCGCAGCGCCCGGGCCACGTTCGTGAGCGGGCCGAGCGGGACGAGCGTGATCTCACCCGGCGCCGCCATCACCTCGCGGATGATGAGCTCGACCGCGCCGTCGGCGACCGCCGAGGTGGAGGGAGGTGCGAGCGGTGCGTCGCCCTGGCCGTTCGTGCCGTGGACGAAGTCGGCCGGGCCGCGGAAGCGCATGGCAAGGGGCGCGTGGGCCCCCTCGGCGACCGGCACGTCGGTGCGGCCGGCGATCTCCAGCAGGCGCAGCGCGTTCTGGGTGCACACGGTGGTGTGGGCGTTGCCGAACACGGTGGTGAGTGCCACCACGTCGAGCTCGGGGGACGCGATGGCGAAGAAGATCGCCATCGCGTCGTCGATGCCGGGGTCGGTGTCGATGATGATGCGGCGCGCCATGCCCGCTCGACGGTACCGGAGGTCGTGCCCGGACGTGCCCGGACGTGCCCGGTCGTGACCGGACGGATCAGTCGCTGTTGCGCCAGCTGGCCGGGTCGAGGCCGAGCTTCTCGAACCGGTTCACGATCCACACCGGGATCTCCATCGGCTCGTTGTTCATGACGGCGCGGACCTGCTCGCCGTCCTCGGCCCAGATGTGGCAGGTGTTCATGTTCATCATGAGCGCGCGTTGGCGCGCCTCGGGGTTCGCGAACGCGTCGCTGCCCTGGCCGCTCTCACGAGCCTGCGCCACGCGGAACGACCACATGCTCTGGATCGCCACCGGGGCCATCGCCTGGAGCAGCGCGGTGGTGTGGGTGCAGCCGCGGGGCCCGCCGAACAGCTCGCGCACCTTGTGCGTGAACCCCCGCGCGATCGAGAGCCCGATCAGGTGCCGGTAGTGGTCCTCGATGCGCGGGCACGCTGCGTGCGGGTGGGTCTCCAGGACGGCTCGAGCGTCGACGATCTCGAGCGAGGGCACCTCGATCGTCATGTCGACGACCATGTGGTGCACCGTGAGCGGCTCGGGGTCGGTGGGCACGTAGAGGCCGGGCGGCTTCTGGTCGCGCACGGCGCCGCGCAGCAGCAGCGTGGAGGTGCCCTTCCGATAGGCGCGCACGACGTAGGCGCGCTCGTGGATCAGTTCGTCGGCGGGGTCGACCCCCTCGGGGTGCGGTGCGATCTCGTCGAAGACGGCGGCGCTCGGCTCGAACGCCATCAGCAGAACTCCCCGAGCAGCTCGCCGACGCGGTGGTCGGTGGCGGCGATGATCGGGCGCAGGAACAGCTGCTCGAGCAGGTCGGCGCCGCGGTCGTTGCCGCCCTGCAGGTCGCTCACGATCACCGACGAGGTGCACATCTGCAGCAGGCTCATCCGGTAGTCGTGCCAGCACTGCTCGAGCGAGTAGTCGCCGACCCCGAGCTCGACCACGGTGCGGTGGTACTGCTCGATGAGCTCGGCCTCGCAGCCCCGCCGCACCTCTGGCGTGAGCGAGCCGCCGAGCAGGTTCGCGACGTCCCACGGGCCGAAGTGCTTCGTCGACAGCTGGAAGTCGATCATCGTGACCGTGTCGGGGCCTGCGGAGCCGCCGAAGAGGTAGTTCTCGGCTCGGCAGTCGGTGTGGGTGAAGGTGAGGTGGCGCTGGCCGGCGACGTGGTGGAGCATGTCGACGTAGTGGTTGCAGGCACGATCGATGACGCTCATCATCTCGGGCCCGATCCGCTCGCCGAAGCGGTCGGCGAAGGCGGGGAACCGCTCGAGTGCCATGCCCTGGCCCGCCTGGTAGAGCGGGTTGTTCATCGGCGGCAACCAGCTCATCTCGGCGAGCCGCGGGCTGTCCCAGAACGGTGCGTGGAGACGGGCGACGGTGTCGATGATCCGTGATGCGTCGTCGTGGCTGATGCCCGCGAGCTGGTCGGGGCAGCGCGCTCCGGCGATGTCTTCGATGAGCAGCACGAACGGCAGTCCCTCCTCGCCGCAGTCGGCATGGTAGGGGTGCGGCACCCGAACGCTGAGCTGGGTGGCGACCTCGCGGTAGAAGTTGACCTCTCGGAGGTAGAACCCCATCATCCGCGACAGGAACTGGTTCTCGGGCAGGGGTGACTGGCACTTGGCGATGAGTGTGGACGGACCGCTGTGCCCGGTCTCGTAGGTGAGGTGCACCCGGGCGAGCTCGCCGAGGATGCCCACCCCCTCGCCGAGGCGCTCGGCCCGCAGCTCGGTGACACGGCCGAGGCGACCGTCGAGCGCCTCGTTGAACCACTCGACGGTGATGTCGGCGACCTGCGAAGGAACGTTCCCCATGGACGACGACGGTAGCGGCCCCCACCCGTGGAAGGGCGAAGCGGGTGTCAGGGCGTGGCTTGCGAGAGGGCCTCGGTGAGCGTGTTCCACGACAGCACGGCGCACTTGATCCGCACCGGGAACTTGACCACGCCCTGCAGCGCCTCGAGGTCGCCGAGCTTCACCTCGACCGATGCATCGGCGTCGTCGAGTTCCTCGATCGACATCATCGACTTGAAGCGGTGCACGAGCGCGCGCACCTCGTCGACGGTCTTGCCCTTCACGGCCTGGCTCATCATCGACGCCGAGCTCTGCGAGATGCTGCAGCCCTGCCCGCCCACCTTGATGTCGTGCACCACGCCGTCGCGCACGTCGAGGTACACCTCGATCTCGTCGCCGCACAGGGGGTTGTGCCCGACGGCGTGGGTGGCCGGCGGGGGCAGCTCGCCGCGGTTGCGCGGGCTGCGGTAGTGGTCGAGGATGATCTCGCGGTACAGGTCGTCGAGACCGGGCATGGCGAACCCTTTCGTGCAGAACCCCGGGTGAGCGGGGTCAGAACCCGAAGATATCGGTCGCGCTGTCGAGGGCATCGGCCAGCACGTCGACCTCGGACTCGTCGTTGTACAGGTAGAAGCTGGCGCGAGCGGTGGCCGAGGCGCCGAGCACCCGCATCAGCGGCTTGGCACAGTGGTGGCCGGCCCGCACGCACACGTTGCGCTGGTCGAGCACCTGGCTGATGTCGTGCGGGTGGATGCCGCGGAAGGCGAAGCTGAACGTGGCGCCGCGCACCTCGACGTTGGTCGGGCCGTGGATCGTGATGTCGTCGCCGAAGCGCTCGGTGAGGGTGCGCATCGCATAGTCGGCGACCTGCATCTCGTGGCGACGGATCTCGGTCATCCCGATGCCCTCGAGGAACTCGATCGCCGCACCGAGCCCGGTCGCTTCGATGATCGGCGGGGTGCCGGCCTCGAACTTGGCGGGGAGCTCGGCGGTGGTGAAGCCGTCGAGGCGGACGTCGGCGATCATGTTGCCGCCACCGAGGAACGGCGGCATCGCGTCGAGCAGCGCTTCGCGACCCCACAGCACGCCGATGCCCGAGGGGCCGCAGAGCTTGTGGCTGCTGAACGCGAGGAAGTCGGCGCCCCAGGCCTGCACGTCGGTGACGTTGTGCGGCACGTACTGGCACCCGTCGACGATCGCGATCGCACCCGCCTGGTGGGCGGCGGCGCACAGCTCGCGCACCGGGGTGATCGTGCCCAGCACGTTGCTCATCGCGGTGAAGCTGAATGCCTTCGCGCCGTCGAGCAACCGGGGGAGGTCGGTGAGGTCGAGCTGACCGTCCGGGGTGAGCGGCACCCAGCGCAGCTCGATGCCGCGCTCCGCGGCGAGCATGTGCCACGGCACGATGTTCGCGTGGTGCTCCATGTGGGTGAGCACCACCACGTCGCCCCGCCCGAGGTTGGCCCGACCCCAGCTGAACGCCACGAGGTTGAGCGCCTCGGTGGCGTTCTTGGTGAACACGAGCTCGTGGGCCTTCGGCGCGTTCACGAAGCGTCGCACCGCGGAGCGGGCGCCCTCGAAGGCGTCGGTGGCCTCGGCGGCCAGCCGGTACGCGCTGCGGTTGATCGGCGCGTAGGAGTACTCCATGCAGCGAACCATCGCGTCGATGACCGCGCGGGGCTTCTGCGAGGTGTTGGCCGAGTCGAGGTAGACCAGCGGCTGCCCGTCGATCTCTCGCGACAGGATCGGGAACTCCTTGCGGATCGAGGCGACGTCGAGCGCGGTCATCGTCAGGCCCGGAAGCTCTCGTAGCCCTCGCGCTCGAGCTGTTCTGCGAGCTCCATGCCGCCGCTCGCGACGATGCGGCCGTTCACGAGGATGTGGACGTGGTCGGGCTGCAGCTCGTCGAGGAGGCGCTGGTAGTGGGTGATGAGCACGACGCCCATGTGTGGGCGCTCGGCGCGGACCTCGCGGATGCCCTGCGCCACGATGCGCAGTGCGTCGATGTCCAGGCCGGAGTCGGTCTCGTCGAGGATCGCGAGCTCGGGCTCCAGGATCGCCATCTGCATGATCTCGTTGCGCTTCTTCTCGCCGCCGCTGAAGCCCTCGTTGAGGTAGCGGTCGACGAACGAGCCGTCCATGCCGAGGCGCTTCATCCAGTCCATCGTGGCGAGCCGCAGCTCGAGCACCGACAGGTCGATGCCCTTGCGGGCCGACAGGGCCTGGCGCAGGAACTGGATGACCGACACCCCGGGGATCTCCTGCGGGTACTGGAACGCGAGGAAGATGCCGCTCTTGGCCCGGACGTCGGTGGGCCAGTCGGTGATGTCGTCGCCCTGGAAGTGGATGCTCCCGGCGGTGACCTCGTACTCCGGCGAGCCCAGCAGCACGTTGGCGAGGGTGCTCTTGCCGCTGCCGTTGGGGCCCATGATCGCGTGGACCTCGCCGGCTCCCACCGTGAGCGAGAGGCCCTTCAGGATCTCGGTGGGTGCGCCCTCGGCGACCTCGGCGGGGCGCGCGTGGAGGTCGTCGACCCGGAAGAGGGTGGTCGGGCGGGGGGTCGCGGCGGGCTCGGTCACGTCGGCCAGTGTATTTCCACTATGGCGATAGGAGAAACCTCGGCCCGGGTTTCGCGCGTCACGCGGGCGGACCCCAGGCGGCCATGTCGTCGAGCAGCGGCACCAGGCGGTCGATCTCCGTACGCGGGTTCACGATGCAGACCCGCATGACCGTCTCGCCGTGGAACGTGGTCGGCACGATCAGGGTGACGCCGTCCTTGGCGCGGCTCCGGCTCCACTCGCGGTGGTCGTCCGGCGACCAGCCGCGACGCCGGAACAGCACGATCGACAGCTCGGGGTCGAGCAGGAGGTCGAAGGCCGGATGGGCCTCGACGGCGTCGGCGAACGCCCGCGCCGTCGCGATGGTGCGATCCATCGCCTCGGCGTACGCGTCGGTGCCGTAGGTGGCGAGCGAGAACCACAGCGGCAGCCCGCGGGCACGACGGGACAGGTGGTAGGCGTAGTCGCTCGGGTTCCACTCCGACCGGTCGACGGCGTCGAGGTAGGCGCCGTGCTGGCTGTGCGCGCTGGTGGCGAGGCCGGGGTCGCGGTACACGAGCGCGGCGCAGTCGTACGGGGCGAAGAGCCACTTGTGCGGGTCGACGCCGAAGCTGTCGACGTGCTCGATGCCGGCGAGGCGACGCCGGCCATCTGGCGAGCACAGCGCGGCGAGGCCGTAGGCGCCGTCGACGTGCAGCCACAGGCCCCGTTCGCGGCACACCTCGGCGACCTCGTCGAGCCGGTCGATGGCGCCCGCGTTGGTGGTGCCCGCCGACGCGGCGACGGCGAACACGTCGGGACCCTCGCCGTCGCGGGCGGCGGCGTCGAGCGCCGCCCGCAGGGCGGGACCGGTCATCCGGTCGCGGTCGTCGACCTCCACCGGCACCACGTCGACGTCCATCACGCGCGCGGTGGCGCGCACCGACGCGTGCACCTCCGTGGTGGCGGCGAACGCGAGCCGTCCGCGGCGTCCGTGGCGCTCGAGGTGCTGGTGCCGGGCGGTGACGAGGGCGCTCAGGTTGGCCGCCGAGCCGCCCGACACGAAGGCGCCACCGGCGCCCTCGGGCAGACCGGCGAGCGAACCCAGCCAGCGCAGCACCTGGTTCTCGGCGGCGATCGCGCCCGCGCCGGCCTCCCAGTTGCCCCCGAAGATCGACGACGCGCTGACGACGAGATCGAACATCGTGGCGGCGACGGTGGGGGCCGTGGGCACGTACGCGAGGTTCATCGGGTCGTCCATCGGACGGCAGGACGGGATCATCACCTCGCGCACGATGCGCATCGCCTCGTGCGCCCCGAGGCCACCGGCGCTGATCGTGCGGGCGAAGGTGTCGACGAGCACGTCGGCCTGCGGTGCCCCCCACCGGGGGTCCTTCGGCAGCCGGCAGCGCTCGATCGCGTAGCCGATCACCGAGTGCGCGAACAGCTCGGTCGACTCGTCCCAGGTGTGCATCGAGGGCATCGCGCGACGGTACCCCAGGATCGTTCGGTACCGAACGAGTTCGCGTCCGGTGTCCGACGTCGCGTCCATCGCGTCCCTCCGCGGCCCTCCGCGTCCCTCCGCGGCCCGACACCGCACCGGCCGGTGCCGCACGGGACCGTGTCCGGGCGTCGGGTCCGGGCGTCGGGTCCGGGCGTCGGGTCCGGGCGTCGGGTTCAGGTGTCGGGTTCGGCAACCGCGGGATCGGCGAGGCGTTCGTCCGCGCCCTCCTGGCCGCCGGCGCGTCCCGGGTGTACGTCGACCCGCGAGGAGATGGAGACGAACGACGCCCGCGACCCGAAGGGCCTCGAGGCGCAGATGGCCCGTGGACTCGGCCGCGGGCTGAACACCGGACGATGATCGCGACCACGCGACGTCCGCGACGCCGCTGAAGCGGCGCCGCGGCAGGCACCCGACACACGAGAGGACCGACCGATGAGTGACACCCACACGGACATGATCGAGCTCGCCCGGCGGTTCGTCGGCGCGATCGAACGCGGCGACGTCGACGCGGTGCGCGCCTGCTACCACCCCGACGCACGCATCTGGCACAACAACGACGGGCTGGAGCAGACGGTCGACGAGAACCTGCGCGTGCTCGGCTGGATGGCGCGCACGCTCCTCACCCGCACCTACGACGTGGTGCGCCTGGAGGCGCTGCCCGACGGCTTCGTGCAGCAGCACGTGCTGCGCGCCGACCTGCCGAACGGCGGCACGTGGACGCTCGACGCGTGCGTGATCGTGCGCGTGGAGGACGGCCTCATCGTGCGGCTCGACGAGTACCTCGACTCCGCGCAGGTGGCGAAGCTGGCCGAGGCGCTCGCGTGAGCCGCCGTGTCGACTCGTACACCGCGGCCGACGGCGCTCGTGTCGCGACGCCGTACACGGGGTGATCGACTTCGACGGTGACCTGGTCGTGGGCTGGCGCGACGACGTCGATCTCGGTGTCGCCGCCGCCCGGCGCGAGGGTGGCGAGTCGCCGGCCCACGTGCTCGAGCTGCTCGACCGACCGGCGATCGCCCGAGCGGACCGGTCCGGCTGATCCGGACCGGTCCGGCTGATCCGGACGATCCGGCAGGTCCGGCAGGTCCTGCAGGTCCTGCCGTCCGTTCAGCCTGCGGCGAGCGCCTTCCAGATCGCCCGGTACGACGGGTACTCGATCGTCGCGTCGACGTAGCCGGCCTCCTGCAGCGCCCGGTGGTAGCGCGGCAGGTTGCGGAACGGCACGCCCGAGTCGACGTGGTGGGCGAGGTGCCAGCCGATGTGGTACGGCACGAGGAACGACCGGGCCGGGATCGACTGCGCCACCGAGTGAGTGGTCTCGCGCCGGTCGGACGACATCTGCATGCCGCCGTGCTCGGCGATCGAGCGCAGCCGGTTGATCACCCGCCACACGGTGAGGTAGGGGGCGAGCCACAGCACCGGGTACACCCACCAGTGGCCGCTCGCGATCGACGCGCCGATCATCACGGCCTGCACCGCGTAGATGCGGTACGCCGTGTGGCGCACCCTCGGATCGGGAGCGCGCCACGCCAGGACGGTGCCGCGCATCAGCTTGAGTCCGGTGCGGCCGGTGGCATCGCGGACCAGCTTGCGCCGGAGGCTGTCACGCCCGATGGGATAGCCGCGGTAGAGCGGGAGGTCTGGTTCGTCCGGTCCGAACTCCTGCCGGTGGTGCGCCATGTGCACCCGCCGGTAGGCATCGGTGGAGGTGTACTGCGGAAAGCCGAGGAACCAGCGGCCCACGAGATCGTTCGCGCGGCGGTTCGAGAACAGCAGCCGGTGCGCCGCCTCGTGCATCAGCGAGGCGAACTGGGCGTGGGCGCGACCCATCAGCACGAAGGCGGGAATCGTGCTCCACGGTGCCCAACGGACCCCGAGCCACACGACGGCGCCGGTCTGCACGTAGAGGAACACCACCGACCAGGCGTTGCGCCACGACGGGATGCGGCGCAGCTCGTCCCGGAACGCCGTGACGGCTCGACCGTCCTCGCGTACGAGCTCGGTCGCGTGGGCCTGCGGCAGCCGGCTCGGGACCATCGTGTGCACGAGGTCCAGTTGACCAACCCGCCCCGCGCGCTGTCAACCACGCCGCCGGGTGCCCGGCGAGCGCGTTCTGGTCGTGCCGTTTCCCGCACACCGGGTCGGTGCGCGACCGGGAGCGAGTGGCCCGACCTCACTCGCGGCCGAGCAGGTCTTCCTTCCAGCTGCGAAAGCGCGTGTGGTGGCGGCCGCCGGGGCCGAGCCCGTCACCGCTGTTGTCCGGGAACAGGCGGAACACCGACTGCGTCGAGAGGTCGTCGGCGCGGCACGCCCAGTAGCGGGCGTCGCCCCCGCTGGCCGGGCCGGCCCGCCACAGCAGCCAGTCACCGATGCGCCGCTTGTACGTGGCGACCGGTCGGTCGGGCAGGTCGTCGCCGAGCGTGAGCAACTCCGTCGGTGCCTCGATCCAGGCGCCCGCCACGATGTTGCGGTCGCGCGTCGGCGTGTCGGGAAGGTCGGCGGTGTGCACCGGGGTGGTGTCGTCGGGTCGCTGGTCGTAGCGGAGGGGTTCGTTCACGGGGTGGCTCGCTTCCATCGGTGCATGAGGGGACGTTCGACGCCGAACCAGCTCGCCGTCGCGACGACGGCCGTGATCGCCGCGGAGAGCAGCACGAACACGGTCGCGCTCGACGTCACCCCGTACATCGCGAGCAGCTGCTGCACGGGCCAGGCGTACAGGTAGACGCCGTACGACAGGTCGACGCCGGCCAGCCGGGCGCCCAACGGGGCCAGCAGCAGGGCGAGGGGCGGGAGCAGCAGCGCGAGCGCCGCGCCGCCGACGTGCTCGCTGAGGAACAGCGAGGTGCGTCCGGCCACGAGGGCGACGATGAGCGCCACCACCGGCAGTGGGCCGAGGAGCCGGATGCGGTCGCCGAAGGCGCCGGCGAGGGTGCCGCTCAGGAAGACGAACAGCAGCATCACGAGCGTCTCGTCGGCGAGCGGGCCGACGACGAACCCGGTGAGCTCGGCGTCGGCCCGGTACGCGACCGCGAGCGCGCCGGTCGCCGCCCACGCGACGAGGACCGAGCGGCGCTCGCCCCATCGGTGCACGGCGAACGCGAGGAGGCCGACCACGAGGTAGCAGCGGACCTCGTAGGGCAGGGTCCACAGCGAGCCGTTCACCATGCCCTCGCCGGTGGCGGTGCCGAACGGCGTCGACGTGGCGAACACCCCGCGCACGTTGTGGAACATCTCGGTGGGGAACAGCAGGGCGCGGCCGACGTAGGCGACGGGTCCGTCGGTGCCGAGCGTGAAGAAGCCACCCAGCCCACCGTGCTCGTGGATCCACGCGAGCAGCGCGACCGGAACGGCGCTCGCGACGACCGCGACGGCGTAGCCCGGCACGATGCGGACCGCCCGTGCCCGGACGAAGGAGCCGAACGGTCGCCGGGCGGCGGAGCGCCCGACGAGCAGGCCGCTCATCGCGAAGAAGCCGGCCACCGCGAACCCGCCGAGGGTGAGCCGGTCGGGTGCGAGCGGTGAACCGGGTTCGGCCCCGAACCCGCCGAGCGGCCACGAGTGGCTCACCAGCACCAGCCCGGCGAGCACGAGCCGGAGGAGGTCGAAGCCGGGGGAGCGCGCGTCGACCAGATCGGCGACGGTGACCGGTCGTGGCGCCCGCTCACGGTCGGGCGAGGATCGGTCCGACCCGGTGAGCGCGGTCACCAGCCCCGCGCGACCCACTCGGCGAGGTGGGGACGCTCGGTGCCGATGGTGGTGTCGACACCGTGGCCGGGCATCACCACCGTGTTCGCGGGCAGGGTGAACAGCCTGGTGTCGATCGAGTCGATGATCGTGGCGAAGTCGCCGCCCTCGAACTTCGTGGCGCCCGGCCCGCCCGGGAAGAGCGTGTCGCCGCTGAACAGCACCGGCGATCCCTCCACCAGGAACGAGATCGAGCCGGGCGTGTGGCCGGGGTTGTGGATCGCGTGGAGGCGCACCTTGCCGACCTCGATCACCTCGGCGTCGTCGAGGAAGACGTCGTACCCGACGTCCTTCAGCATCGGGGCGTCCTGGCTCGTGACGGCGACCTCGTAGCCGGCCTCGCGCATCTGGGTGACGGCACCGATGTGGTCCCAGTGGCCGTGGGTCTCGAGCACGCGCCGCACGTCGAGCCGCTGGCACAGCTCGAGCAGCCGCTCGTGTTCGTTGGCGGCGTCGATCAGCACGGACTCGCCGGTGTGGCGGCACCGGAGGACGAAGACGTTGTTGGCGTACGGTCCGACGACCACCCGGTGGATCTCGATGCGTCCGTCGGCCCAGTGCAGCGTGGTCATGCGTCGAGTCTTGCACCGGGTGAGGGTCAGCTGGAGACGACGTCGTAGCCGAGGGCGAGTGCGACCGGGATCTGGCCGGGGTCGAAGGTGACGAACCGCACCGGTCGGGGCAGGCGGTCGGCGGCGGCCAGGTGGAGGGCGTCGCTCAGCCGGAGCGGCTGCTCGCGCATCAGCGCCGCGGCGCGGTCGAGGCAGCGCTGGTCGACCGGCACCACGGCCACCCGGTCCCACGTGAGCCGCACGAGGTCCTCGAGGTCGGCCCGCAGCACGGGCTCGTCGACCACCCGGTCGATGAGCGCGAGCGACTCCATGAGCGTCAGTCCGCTGGAGCACCACGTGGGGTCGTCGCGCAGCGCGTCGAGCACGACCGTGCGGATCGGCTGGTCGAGGTGGGCGGCCACGAGCGCGCTCGCGTCGAGGTAGACGGTCACGTGCGCACCCCTAGCCCCGCACCTCGCGGAGCAGCCGGTCGAGGCGCACGTTGCCCCACACCGCCACCACGCGGTCGGGCACGCGCCCGTCGGATCGCCGGGGCGGCACGAGCGCGCCGGACGCCACCAGTGACGCCAGGTGGGTCTCCCCGCCGCCGTCGCCGTCGCCGCCGTCGCGCATCGCCGACAGCGGCACGAGCGCGGCTGCGGGCCGGCCGGCGACGGAGACGACCGTCGGTTCGCCGCCCGCGGCACGTCGCACGTGGGCGGCCAGGTCGGCGCGGAGCTCTCGGATCCCGATCGGCATGTGTACGCGAGTGTACACCAGTCGATTTCCGCGCTGCGGGCCGGTGGGGTCAGACTCGCCGCATGAACTTTGCCTTCACCGAAGAACAGGAAGAGCTGCGCAAGACCGTGCGCCAGTTCCTCGAGGCCAAGAGCCCCGAGACCGCCGTGCGCGAGCAGATGGAGACCGAGACCGGCTTCGACCCGGCCGTGTGGTCGCAGATGGGTGAGCAGATGGGCCTCCAGGGTCTCATCGTCCCCGAGGAGTTCGGCGGTTCGGGCTACGGCTACGTCGAGCTCGGCATCGTGCTCGAGGAGATGGGCCGCGCCCTGCTGTGCGCCCCGTTCTTCTCCACCGTCGTGCTCGCCGCCAACACGCTGATCCACAGCGGTGACGAGGCCGCCAAGGCCGCCCACCTGCCCGGCATCGCGAGCGGCGAGACGATCGCGACCCTCGCCTACACCGAGCCCTCGGGCAAGTGGGACGAGAGCGGCATCACCATGCAGGCCACCGCCTCGGGCGACGGCTGGTCGCTCAGCGGCACGAAGATGTTCGTGCTCGACGGCCACACCGCCAACCTGATCATCGTCGCGGCCCGCACGGACAAGGGCGTGAGCCTGTTCGCCGTCGACGGTGGCGCCGCCGGCCTCACCCGCACCGCGCTGTCCACCATGGACCAGACCCGCAAGCAGGCCAAGCTCGAGTTCTCGAACACCCCCGCCACCCTCATCGGTGCCGAGGGCGAGGGCTGGAACATCCTCGGCCGCGTGCTCGACCTCGCTGCCGTCGGCCTCGCCGCCGAGCAGGTCGGTGGCGCCCAGAAGGTGCTCGAGATGGCCGTCGACTACGCGAAGGTCCGCGTGCAGTTCGGCCGCCCGATCGGTTCGTTCCAGGCGATCAAGCACAAGTGCGCCGACATGCTGCTCGAGGTCGAGTCGGCCAAGAGCGCGGCGTACTACGGCATGTGGTGCGCGGCCGAGCTGAACGACGAGCTGCCGTCGGTGGCCTCGCTCGCGAAGGCCTACTGCTCGGAGGCGTACTTCCACGCCACGGCCGAGAACATCCAGATCCACGGTGGCATCGGCTTCACCTGGGAGCACCCGGCGCACCTGTACTTCAAGCGTGCGAAGTCGAGCGAGCTGCTCTTCGGCGACCCGACCTACCACCGCGAGCTCCTCGCGCAGCGCATCGGCATCTGATCCGCCGGCGCCCACCGGGCGCCGCTGCGATGCGATCGGACGAACGGCCCGGGCACCTCGCCCGGGCCGTTCGCCGTTCCGGGGCGTCCACCGTTCCGGGGCGTTCGCCGTTCCCGGGCGCCGCCCCGCCGGTAGCGTTCCGGGCGTGGAACCGATCACGTGGGTGTTCCTGGTCGCCGCGGCGCTGTCGACGTTCGTCATCGCCGCCGTGGTCATCGGCCGCGAGGCCCGCCGTCTCGACGCGGTGGCGCCCCGGTCGGTGTACCTGATCGACGAGGTCGTCGAGTTCGTGGCCGAGTACCTGCCGCCCGAGACCCAGGCGCGGCTCACGCCGTCCGAGCTCGAGCAGCTGCTCACCCTCCACATGCGGTGGCTCCACGCCAAGGGCCTGCAGCCGACCAACGTGGTCGACCGCCGCCAGGACATCGACACGCTGGTCATCGTCGGCGAGAACGACCTCACCGCCTACCTGCTCGCAGAGGCCGAGCAGGCCGGCATCGTGATCCTCGACGACGTCGACGTGGTGCACGTCGTCGACGCCCACCTGGCCTATTTCGAGGCGATCGGCGCCGTCGGCCCCAAGGCCATCGACCTGTAGGCGCCGCTCACCTCGGGGGGGGGTCGGGCCTATTTCGAGGCGACCGTCGCGAATTCGTGTGCCACCAACGACGCCGGCTGTGGTTGAATTCGGATCACCAGAGAGAGGAGGTGGTCCAACTGAACAGTGATTGTTGTCGTGGGACTCTGGAGGTGGTTGGCCGCTAGGCC
>Ga0315901_10003221_pt1 | contig 21373 bp, 21 predicted proteins | sample LakEriMetagenome_10_FD_203761 | JGI IMG/M metagenome (GOLD analysis project Ga0315901, IMG submission 203761) | Freshwater fungal communities from buoy surface, Lake Erie, Ohio, United States - Buoy 2 MA116 | ecosystem: Environmental > Aquatic > Freshwater > Lake | place: USA: Lake Erie, Ohio... | reverse complement strand
GTTACCAGAAGACAACTCTAGTCCCAAAGCATTAAAAGATTATTATCCAGATGATTACACTCCTGAATATCCTGAGTCAAAAAATAATTTTGCCAATTCAAGAAAAACCAAAAAAGAAGCTATGAAAAAAATTGCATTTACACATCCTAGTCAAATAAGCGCTGAGGCAATTGAAAAAGCTAAAGCTGCTGGTGACACAAAACTCGTCAACACAATCTTAGCAGCAAGAAAAGCAAACAGACAAAGAATTGCTGCTGCGATAGCTGAAAAAAATGAAGTTTCTGAAAGAATTGCACAAAGAAACAATATTTTGAAATTGGCTGAAATGGATGATCTTTTTGATGAGAATGAAATGATGGATAACACAATGAACGATCCAATGAACGATCCAATGAAGAAGAAGCCTAGAGTGCCTGGAGATTTATCATTAGACGCAATGCTTCCAGCAGATGAATCTGAAACCCCAACTTTAGCTTTCACTTCTCCAACAAAATTCACAAAGGCACAACGAGCATCATTTGCTAAAATTGCAAAATCTTTGGGTATGCCTGATGAATATGTTAAAGCAATGTGCACACCAGTGCTTTCCCCTGAGACAGAAAGATTAAACAGAGAAATCAATGAAATTAAAATGTCAAGAGTCTCTGAAAAAACAAAAAATTCTTTGATTAAAACTTTAATTAAAGAAGCAAAGCTTTCAACAGAATCAAAAAATGAATTTATCAGATATTGGAATGAAACATTAGGTTATCAAGACAAACAGTTTTATAAAGATGTTGCCGCTGATTATGTTGACGGAAAAAAGGTGAACTAAAAAATGGGGATATTTCGAAAGGCTTCTGAACTAGAAAAATTGCCAACTTCAATTTCTGATGCATTATTTGATAATAATGAAATCAGAATTGCAGATGAATTTGAAAGCCTTATAAAAGAGGCGTCTAGTGTAAATAATAAATCTGTTTACGAAAATAGATTGAAAAGTTTCCGAGAAGCTCAAGGAAAAGTAGTAGAATGGGAAAAGCCAGAACCTGCTAGGTATGAAGATCTTCCTGGTGGAATTCGTAGAGCTGGATATGGTCAAAGATTTAGCGGAGAACATTCAGAGATGTTTGGTTCGGAGCAAATAAGATCAATCAGTTTTGATAACAATAAGTATGCTGAAAGTCTTTTGAATAATGGATTTTCAATTTGGGAACCTGAATTTGATGAACTGCAGGATGCTTTTGATGAATCTCAAAGACAGTCTAATGCTATTTTTGACAGAAGAACTGCTGCCGAAAAGAAAGCTATTGCACATAGAAATTGGGAACAAGAGCAATCGAGCCAAATAAGAAAATCAAATGTTCTTCCATACAGAGGTTTGGGTGTTAGCAGACTTGCAAATGAAATGCCAATTCATCATGGTAATTTTAATTCAGTTGGTGATTTTTATGCAGAAGCTCAAGATTCTATAAGAAACATGAGCAAAACAGCAAATTCTGAAAGAAAATCAGGAATTCAACGAAAAGGTGTTGACCCAAATGAACGAAGAGAGCAATGGGAAAATAAAGAAGCAATTGCAGCTAGAACAATGAAATCCCTTGAATCCAGTTCTCTTCTTGTAAGAATGGCAGAGGGATTAGATATTGAATGAATAAGTTTGCTCAGCAAGGTGTGTCATTAAGTCAAGCTATCGAAGAGCTTAAAACAATTAAAAACTCACCAGATGATGCAAAATTTCATGTAATTGAAAATTTGTGCAGTAATGTTCAAAGCCCGCAAATAAGCATGAAGCTCATGGAAATCAAAGGAAGCTTACAAGCTAATGGAGAAATAACTACAATAGATCCTATCAGTGGAAAGAAATATCCAAATGCCAATTCAAAAATTGATGAATTAATTTCATATTTGCATGAATTAGAACGAGCAGGAGAAAAACAAAAAATGAGTGATAATAGTTTTAATTTTAAAAAATTTGCTCAAGAAAAGCAAAAAGAAAAAAAGAAATCTCGTGGCAATCCTTTTCGTGTTCTCATGGGTAAAATAGGAAAACTTCTCGATCATGGTTTGGAAAAAAAAGAAATTGTTAGATACTTGAAAAAAGAAAATATTTGGGATGAAAAAACCATAGACAAAGCAGTTGGTATTGTTAAAGAATACAACAAGAAAAAACACAGAAAAAATAAAAAAGAAGTGGAGGCATCTACACTACCAAATACTGCTGAAGATTGGGGAAGAGTCAAAAAAGATTATTCAAAAAGATCCACTCCAGAATTAATTACTTCAATTTGCTGGCTAAATTCACTTGCAAAAATAGATCCCAAAAAAACTTCCTTTGCTAAAGAGGTTGCAGACCGTTCTGGCGTGAAAACTATGATAAGAGAGATCAGAGCTGAACTTCTTAAAAGAGATATGTCCGAACAAGTTCTTGATTTCATGATGAAGTGAGAATATGAAAAAATTAGCTGGAAATGATGTAATTGTATTAATGAAAGCTGCTATGTCAGATAATGCAGTGTTAAAAGAGGCTCAAGCTTTAAGCTCTGATAACTTTGATAATGATGATTTATTAGTGAAATACTTTTTCAAATCACATCCTCAAGGTTTTGCTTCAAAAAGTTTTCTTTCAAATAACAGAGTTGCAATTTCTTCATCTATTGATTCTTTAACTAAAATTAAAAAAGAAATTGTGAATCAAGGCTTAAGAAAAGCACACAATCTGATACAGAACATCAATCATTCAGATAATTTAGCTGTAGAACTAGAAAATTCTGTTAGTAATTTTGAAAAAGATTCAAGTTTTCAATTACAAGTTAAAGCATCAAATTTATTGAATTTTTTATCTAAATACATTGATGGTGCTAGTCATAAAGAAGCAGCTAATCGAGCCTGTAAAAAGGTTAATGCTGGTAAACTTGATGAAGCTGTAGAAGACATTAGAAAAATATTTTCTTCAAAAAATCCAGGCGATAACATCAGAAAAGCCTTCACTACAATTAAACAACAAATTGGTGAAGGATTCCAAATGTGTCCAAAAGGCATTTATCAGACAGGTTTTCCTGTTCCTATGGAAATTTCAAATTGTAGGCATTATTGCATTGATGCTCGTTTACATCCAGATGGAACTGTGGGATGTAACTATCTTAAGTGGCTTAATGAAAATTTAATTACTCAAGAACAAGCTTTGAATCTTTTTGATAAAATGGATTACGATAAAGATGAAATTGAGTTTATGAATTTAGATAAAGGCGTAAGAACTAAATTCCCTAAATCAGATGAAGATTCGCAAGATTTAAGAATTTTGAGAGATGAAAAACTTACTAAAGATATTACTATGAAACCTTGGGAAGAGCAACTAGCAAAACAACATGTAAAAGAAAATTCATCTGATTATCGTGATTTAACACCCACTAAAAACAGTATTGTAGCTTCAGACGATGCAATTGAAAAAATACTTTCTGATATTAGAGATGTTTTTGATGAAAATGACCTAGACACTCTTGAAGAACAAATTAGAGCTGCAGTGGAGAAATAAATGTCTTGGTATCGTCTTGCAAAAGATTATTTAGATGAATATGCTTCTCAAATACAATCTGCAGAAAAGGCAAACTTTACAAATTCGCCCGATGTTTTTCAAGAAGAAGAAATTGTTCCATTCAATTTAGAAAACGAATTAGATTTAATGAGACAAAATAAAATCACAAATCCTAAACTCTTAAATGAAATTAGACAACCTATAAAATTAAAATCTTCAGGGCAAGGAATAAATGGGCTTGTAGGTGCAAACAAGGATTTGCCAATTTATTCTGACAACTTTACAAAAACCACTGATTGGAACACAAACTAGGTTAATCTGAACTAATTTTATAAAAATTAATGTACAAAAGCAAAGGAGTGAAAATTTGTCTAACAATATAAATTCAATGCCAACATTAGCCTCTGTAATGACAGAGGCAGCAAGAAAAGTAGTTGGAAAAACACAATCTGGAAATTCCAGCATGAAAGAATCTGGAAGACAATGGGCAGAGCTTAGATTAGCAAAATCAATTGGTGCCTCAAATAGAGGCTATGGCACAATGCCATCATTCGAAAAATTGGGGCAAATGTCTACAGGTGGTATGCTTAATAATACCACCACACAACCTAATTTTTATAGCCCTTTTCTTACTCCTTCTTCCTTTCAAATCCCTAATACTAGAAAAGAAATTTATTTATGGTCAAACTGGTGGCGGTTAAATGAGCCAAAAGTTGCCGCTGGTATTGATTTTTATAAAAATTTTCCTTTCAACGGTTGGAAATTAGAATGTAAATCGGGAGTAGTAAAAGATTATTTTGAAAAACTAATTGAAAAATTAAATTTTCAAAAAATGTTGCCATTGATTTCTGGTGATTATTATCTCTACGGAGATGCTTTTGTATTCACTGAAATTGATTGCCCCCACTGTGGCGGTGGCATGATTGATTTAAAAACTGGAAATGAATGTGAGCACAAAGGGGCTTCTTGGAAATCTATGGTCACATTAAATCCAGATTCTGTTCAAATCACAGCAGGCTTTATTACCACTGAGCCTGTATATGCTTACTTACCTAACGATCAGGAAGTAAGGATTGTAATGGAAAAAAATCCTAAAGAAGTGTATGATAAAATTCCTGATCAAGTCAAAGCAAAAATAATGGCTAGACAGCCAATCACTTTAAACCCAATTTCTATTCATCATTTTAAGCATGGCGCAGAATACTGGAATGACTATGGTGTATCATTGGTTAAACCATTAATGGTCACCTTGGCTTACAAAGATAAACTTAGACAGGCACAATGGTTAATAGCTGAAAGACATATTATACCCACTAAAATTGTAATGGTTGGTGATGATAATCGCCCTGCATCTCAGGCAGATTTAGATTCTGTTCAAGAGCAGCTTTCAGCTGTCGCTAACGATCCCAATCTTACATTAGTTGTTCCTCACGCTTTCAAATATGAATTTGTTGGCGCATCAAGTCAAATATTGAATGTAGCTGCTGAATTTGAACAATTAGATCAAGAAATACTTGATGGCTTAATGTTAAACAAAGGACTTTTAAATGGAGAAGGTCCAAACTATGGCAGTGCTCAAGTTGGCTTACTTGCTATGAACGAAAGGCTTGAAAGCTGGCGAAGAGAAATGCAACACTTTATAGAACAAAAAATATTCAAGCCTTGTGCAGAATGGAACGGGTTCTATGCTTCTGGGGAAGCTGGTCAAGAAGAGCTCATTTATCCAAAGATTATTTTTGATCCTTTGAGACTTAAAGATAATACTGGACAACTTCAAATGATGGTTACCGCACAGCAAAATGGAGTTGTTTCTGCAGAAACTTTAGTCGAAGAATTTGGATTGAATTGGGATCAAGAAGTAGAAAGACTGCGTTTCGAACAAGGAATGAATTTTGTAAATGCTCCTGAAGTTATGGATACAGATATGAACATAGGTTTCGGAGGGGTGACAGGAGCTGGATTTGGTGGCGGTCCTTTAAATCAACCACTTACACCTGGAGCTGAGGGCGGAGACTTGGGAATGGGCGAGATGCCTCCAGCAGGGGGAGATATTACTGGTGGCGCTCCAGCTACTGCTCCAGCTCCAGAAGCTCCTATGCCACCTGCTACAGCAGATACTATTTATAAACAATATAAATTTGCTTCAAATCTTGTAAATGAAATCTGTTACAATAGAACTGCTTTAGCTAAATTGGAAGAAAGAAATTATTTGAGTGAAATAGACAGAGAACTTAATGAAAGATTTGCAGTAACAGGTAGAGGCTATTTTAAAGAAATACCTGTAGACTTAGAACCAGCAGAACCTTGGAATTGGAAAGGTGCTGGTGTACCAGAAAACTATGAGGCTGTAAAATTAGTAAAAGCTTCTAAAGTAAAAAACAAGAGTATTATTGGTTACACAGGTTTAGAGAAAAAACTTTATAAACTTATAATGAGTATGCAACCACCTTTGGCATTCTACGCTCAATATGAAGCAGGTCCAGGAAAGGAATATATTTTAGATGGTGCTTTTCCACAAATAAAACTAGCGATTGAAGCTGATGGTGAGATTTGGCATAATAATGAAAACAAAATAAAATCTGACCAGCACAGAGACACAAACTTATCAAGACAAGGATGGACTGTTTTGAGATTTACAGATAAAGAAATTGAAAGACAGCCAAAAGATGTTGCTATGGTAATAAAACAAGCAATGCAAAAACTTTTAGGCAGTCTTTCAGGTGAACCTGGTGATCAATTTATTTGAATAGATTTTTTAGAGAATTAAAAATTCTACTAAGAAATGATCCAGTGTTGGTTTCAGATTGTGTGTTGGGGTTAACCAAGTTAGAATCAGCATTAACACTAGAAGGTTTTTCTATTAAAGGAACATTAACAATCACGTCCATTGTTTCTTCAACAAGATTAAGATTATTTGTTTTGATGTAATCCAGCGCTTCTTGCTTACTTTTAAAAACTCGAAGTGCTCGCTTCCCACCTTCTTTGATCACGGAATATTTCCCATCATTTTCTTTTAATCGCACAGAATTATTCATTAAATTAATATACGACAAGGATTAGGAAAAGTTTAAAAGAAATATAAATTAAGCATGATTAAAAGAGGCATAAGCGGTGGCATGATTTCAATTAGTTCTCTTATAGATAAAAATGAGAGAACAGCTTTAGGTAATAATTTTATGGTAAAAACCTCGTCGTCAATTAGAGAAGCTGCAAAAATTGGTTTGCAGTCTCTTTATGCAAATGCAGATGAGGTTTTAGAAAAATACAAAGATTTTGACATCATCAAAGAAATGAAAAAAAGAAACGGGGCAAATTTGCTTTGGGTAAGAGCCAGATCAATTGATGCTGATGTTTGTAATACAAATGGTGATTATTTCAGTGAAGAAGAGCTGACCAAAGAAGTGAATTATCAAGGTAAAAAAATGCCTGCATATAAAACTTTTGAGGGTGTTCCAATTTATACCAACCATAAAAACGACAACATTGAAGAAGCTAAGGGCATGGTTGTTTACGCAGAGTGGGATGATGAAGAAAAATGCGTATATTGTGTGTTTTTCATTGATGAAGATGCCTACCCAGATATAGCAAGGGGTGTAAGACAAGGATACATTCATGATGTATCTATGGGATGCTCAGTTGATGAAGGTGTTTGTTCTATTTGCGGAAACAAAGCAACGACAGAAAGAGATTATTGTGATTGTTTGAAAAAGTACAAAGGCAAAATGCATCCTTCTGGAAAAAAAGCATTTGAATACAACTATGGAATTAAATTCATTGAATTGTCATGCGTGGGTGACGGAGCTTTTGAATCTTGTGAAATAATTGAACTTTATGATCAAGAAGAATTGTTGCAAAAAGCAGAAGCTGCTATTAAAACTGCAAGGTCAATTAATTCATCAATTGTTGTTGCGGCTTCATTAAATGAGGGCATTAGTAGCCAAAGAGAAGTGGAATCTGCTTTAAGACAGTTACAAAATCTTAATGCCAGCATAATTAAAATTGCACAAACAGCTGGCACTTTAGTTGGTGGGCAATTAATTGCAGGTGCTGGTGCTCAAAATGCCACAGTTGTCAAAGTTCTTCAAGGATTAGGAATTGATCCTAGTAGTAGCTTAAATATTCTAGACTTAGTAAATCTTGCACTCAACTTCCTTGAAGTGGCTGTATTAAATTTATTTTCAAGAAAAGATAATATTGATCTGGGTCACGTTGCAAAACTTACAAAAGCAATGGGCGAGCTTCAAAATACATTACAAGACATGATTGATGATGGAATTGAAACAGCTGGGCAAAAAAATGCTCAGCCAATGGTTCCAGCATCACCTCAGATTCCTGCTGGTCAAACTCCCGCACAACCTGCACCTGAAGCTGGTGCGCCTGTAGGACAAGAAGCCGCACCAGCTCTTCCAACACAAACTACAGAATTTCAAACCCCAGCTGTAGGCAAAATGATTGCTCCTTTTTCTCAACAACAATATGTTATGCCTTTGGGGGGTGGAGTAAGCGCAAGCAACAACAATACTCGTTTTGTTTGGGCATCTTCAAATGGAGATGTTGAGGAAATTGTTGAACACAAAAAACACAATTTGAATAAAATTGGGAAATTAGCTATAGCTATAGACAATTTAAGGGAAGCCTGTGGGATTCCCTTAAAAAATAATGAGGTGACTTTTAATGTTCCTCAGAATGATAAAATAACAGCTTCTACTGGAGACAAAAAAATTATGGATCACTTCAAAAAAATTGCTCAGGATTTGAAAAAACAAAATACAGCGACACTCGCAGTTGATATCAAAGTAGACGACAACACAGGAAACAGAGTTGTTCTTTCTACAGAAAAAGGTATTAAAGGCTATCACAATGGCAAACTTACCACTTGGACACCAAATTTAACTGATACTCAATTTGCCCAACTGGAAAATGGCGATGGCTACAGGGTCGCTGCTGATTTACTTAAAGATTTTTCAAATACAGTCCGCACTGCTCAAAAGAATCAAGAAATTGATACTTTAATTGTAATGGATGAATATGTTTCAGGTGCAAGAACTGATGAACATGTTTTTATTGTTGATGGAATTAAAAATGATCACAGAAAAGATAGTGGTCACACTATGCAAGAAAGAATTGATGCGCGAAGACATAATAAAGTAGAAGACAGCGTTATGGAAGAGTTGTTAAGTGGTCAACAAACACATAAATTAGTTCGTGTAGTCACAGAGCTATCAAATCAAGCTAAAAAAGGTCTTGGGCATGTACCACTTGAAGAAATGCTTCATCCTGATTTTGGACATTCGGTTGTACCTGGAAAAGAAATTATGTGCAACGTTATGGATGGTGTTGTCAAAACATGTTTAGCAACAAAACAATCTCCAAAAAATGTACTTGGATTCTTAACTAAATCTGCATCTGACAAAAACTTTGGAAAAATTCTCAAACTTGCAAGACTCGGAAAAGAGGCTAGAGAATATGATTTAATTATGAATAAGTTTGCGCAAACAGACTTACAACTTAAGGATGAAGTACCACCTGTAGAAACTCCTGCCCTAACTCCTGAAACTGAAGAAGTGCCTATGGAGCAAAAGGCATTAGAAGATGTAGCTGATACAGCATCTGAAGGAACCACTGAAGGTGAAATCATCTCTGCATTGAATGTAATCAAAGAAAATTTTGAAACAGCTGTAGAAAAGCTCACAGAAATTCTTGATAAAATGGCGCCTGAATCTATGGACAAAGAAGATGAAATGAAGGGCGCTCTCGAAGATGAAGAAATGGTTGACAATGATGCAATGAAAGGTGCAGTCACAGGCTTATCTTTGGCAGGAGATGAAATGAATGCCACTCCAGATGAAATGATTGGTGCGGTAAATAACATGTCTGCAGACGATATGGCTTCTGGAATTGAAGAAGCGAGATTGCCTAATAGAGCAGTGGCTAGAGCCAAAAGATTGACACGATCTGCATCTAAGAAAAATATTAATGAAAATATAATTGGTTGGCTTGCAGATGTTGCAAATCAAAATAATATTCCTACAGAAAAAATTGCTTTAGCGGCTAAATTATTCTGCTCATACAAAGAAGCAGCAAGAGGTGTTTTGAGCAAATCAATTAAAACATCAGCCATTAAGGTTGTTGATGAAACCACACATTCTACAACAATTTATGCAACATTGAAAGACATTGGAGCCAATGTGAAAGATGCGGCATTTAATGATAAGTTTAGAGATTTTGCAGTAGATTTGCTTTCAAATTCTGGCTATGCTGTTGATCCAAACACTTTTGCTTTAACAGATATTTGTGTTAATGAAGATGGAACAGTTTGTGGAAAAGTTAGCACAAGAGCAACAAAAACATTTAATCCAGAAATGCCTATGGATGAGATTGTGTCAGATAGTTACATTGATCCAGATAGATCTATGATGTCACAAGAACCAGAAATGGGGATGGGCGTGGAAGGAGTTGGTGAAATTTTTGAGCCAGCAATGATGGTTATGTCTGATTCATATAAATCAATGAATAGAATTTCAAGATTGCAAAATCTCGTCAGAATAGCTCAAGGACTTGGTTTACCAGGCTCACCTGGCACTCCTGGTGCTCCAGCTGCCCCAGGTGCACCAGCTGCACCTGCAGGCGATCCATTAGGTGGAATGGCAGGTGGAGCTGCTGACTTAGGAGTTGGTTCACTGACAGGCACATCTCCTGAGATGGGTCTTGAAGATCTAGGAATTAACGAATCACCTGAGCCAGGAAATAAAGCTCCTTGGGGGACAATATGTCCTCAATGTGGTTCCAAAGACATTGATGTTGCAAATGGAACAGGAAATTGTAACTCATGTCAAGCACAACTTACTTATAAATTCATTGTTGAAGTTGCACCTCCAGATGAGAAAGGTCCAGAAGGCATGGAAATGCCAGAAGCACCAGCTACCCCTCCTGCTCCAGAGGGAGGGATTGGTGCTGCAGAAGCTGGTTTAGGTGGGTTGCCACCAGCGCCAGCTGCACCTCCTGCGCCTGGTGCTCCTGCAGCTCCTGCTTTAGCTTCGAATCGAAGAATTATGACAAGAGTAGCTTACAAAACTTCTGCACAAGTTTACGCAGAAGCACTAAACGAAGGATTTGTAAAAGAAGCCGCTTCAAAACTACCAGTTGGAATGATTTGTCCATCTTGTGGTTCTAGAAAAGCTTCAAAAATTTCTAAGTCAACATACTGCTATAGCTGTGGAACAGTGGCTGTAGCTAGTGTTAAAAAACTTAAAAATGAACCAGGAATGCTTGAAGCAAGCATTGTTTGGATGCAATAAAGGAGAATTGATAAGGTTAATAGAAAGATTAAATATCGACTATAAAACAATAGGATAAAAAAATGATAGACGGTCAAAGCGAACAATTAAATCGAATAAAAAAGGCAATGATAATTTCATCAGATAAAAATGAATTAGCAGATTGCAAGTCAGATCTCATGAAAAAAATAGCTATGGATGAAAAAGAAGCTGATGCTGTGGCAACATCAATCAGAGATATGTTCATGCCAAAACTACTTAAAGTCATGGGTATTGATGAAGACGAAATGCCTGAAGATTTCATTGGTAAAATGACCGAAAACGACGAAAACTTCGAAGAAGAATACACTGATGAAGATCGTGATGATGTTGAAATTGAAGATGAAGATGAAGAAGATGATTTTGATTTTTCAATGGATGATGAAGATCACGAAGAAGATGCTCAAATTGACGAAGACGAAGTAGGTGAAGATGAAATCGCTACGATCCACATCACAGTCCCTGCAGACAAAATAAGAGAGGTTGAAAAAGCTCTTGAAAATGTTCTGGGTGATACTGATGCACAATTTAAGGATCATGCAATGGGTGAAGACAAAGAAAGCCCTAAAGGAGAAAAAAACATGAATAAAGAAATTGAAGCTAGAAAAGCACTCAGAAAAACAATTCTTGCAGCTGTCGCTGAAGATGATGTAGAACATGTAGTAAAAGCTGACAGTTTTGATCACGATGCATCAGAACAATTTAACGAAGAAGGCTTTTATGAAACTATGTCAGGTGGTTTAAAAGACCCAGAAATTGACGCTGTAACATATGCAGACATTGAAATTCCTAATTTTACTACATTAGTAGATGGTCTTAGACCAGATTTAGGACTTTCTGATTCATTGAAAACATTCAAATTTAACGGCACACCTAGTGATGCTGAGGATTTTGAACTTAATTTCAATCCATTTGATATTCCTTCACAAGGCAATAAAGATCTCTATGATGGGGAAGGTCCTGTAATTCCTACAGAACGAAAACTACCTATGAAGAGAACAGTAAACTCCTCGTCTTTAGGCGAATTTGATGCAGATGCTGCTGAAGAAGCACTAGCGTTTGCTCTTCGAAAAGCTGGAGTTGAAGAAGAAGACCTTGGAAAACTTACCTACGCTGAAGCTCTTGATTTATTCAAGGCAATTAAAACAGCTAGTGATGACAAAGTTCACTACAGTAAAGATGGTGTCTTTAACGAATCTAACGGATTTATTGAAAACACTAATATCAAAAATCCAGATGCCGCTTCTAATAAAAAAGAAAAAATGGCGACAACTGAAGATCAACTTCATGATAAAAAAGAAGAAGCAGGTCAAAGACTGTCTTCTACACATGATGAATATGCAGCTATGCTTAGAAAGTTGATGAAAGGCGCTTCTTATGCTGAAAAGGATGAAGAAGAAGATGATGATAAAGATCATAACAAAGCCGAAGATACTCTTAAAGTAGATGATCTCACAATCGAGGCAGAAGACAAAATGGCAAAAGAAGCCGAGCTTTACAAAGCACGACTAAAAACAGCTTTCGCTATGTCTAATAAACTTGCCACTGCAGGAATCTTACCAATCAATGAGGTTGATGGATTCGCAGAAGGAATGCTCAGTGATGGATTAACCGTTACAGCAATGATTCGACAAACAAAACTTATGCTTAATTCCGCAGCAGCTAACGCTGAAAAATATGCCGCAGCTTCTAGCTCGGTAAGAACAGCCTCTACTGGGATTGCCTTCAACCCGTCAGTTAGAGGAGCAAGTGCAGATTTAAGCGGTGCACAAGACATTCAAAATGCCTTAAGGAATCTTGGATGGTCAACACCAAAAGTTACTGGGGTGGAGGAATAATTACGAAAGTAATTTTACTTACAAAAAGGAAAATATAAACTAAAAGGAGAAAATAATAAAATGGCAATTAGAGCACTAAACTCAGTGGTTGCAGCTAACTATAATAAACTTAGCACAGACCCAATTCTCGCAGGCGATATTGTTGCGTTCAATACAAACGACGTAACACAGAACCCTAGCGTTGTTAGAAGAGCCGTTAGAAACACACAACTTATGAGAGCCGCTGTTCTCGGAGTGTCTGCTGACGATGCACTTGGTACTAACCCTTATGGCGAAACACCAACAATGATTAACAACGACCCAGCTGGTTCAAACTTTGTAAACGGTTCAGCTTTCCAATCTTACACAGCAGGTTTCTATGTTGGTGTTAAGAGAGCTATCAGTGAATTCAAAGATGAATCAGTGGATGTGATCACAAACTTGACAGCAGGTATTCCTACTTATGCTTCAAGAGGCGTGAGCGTTTACACAACACCATCATCGCAATTCATTACAGACCGATTCACATTGTTAACAATCAGCAGTGCTACTGCAGATGGCGGTGCGGCTTGGACTCCAACACCTGGAGACCTTGTTACTTGGGGTGGTACAAACAGCGCGGCTGTTACAACTACACCAACTAACCCACAAGCTGCAACTGCAAGCACATACAATGCTGGACTCTTAGTTAAATGGGCTCCTAACACAGGTAGCACAGCAACTGAATGGGGTCAACCAATTGGTCGTGTGGACTACTACGATTCAGGCGCAGGTCTCCTGTACTGGACACTATTCTAATCTAGGGGGATAATAAAGAAAATGGCATTAAATAAAACTATGAACGAACAAAGAGAACAGATTGTTGCAATGGCTCTTGAAACTGCTGAGGGTAAAACAGCCCTTGCGCAAGCAATGGTCGAACCAATTAAAAACTCACTCATGTACCAAGCTATTGGTCGAAAACTTCTTCTCGTTGATGAACTTCCGCAAGGCGTTCTTCCTCGGTACGAAAGAGACGTGACTGCAAAGTCTTACGTTATCGGCAAAAGAGCTTCTGTACCTACTGCTGAAATCGAAGCTGAAGAGCTTTTGGTTCCAACATTCGAAATTGCTGCTAACCCAGTAATTCGATATTCTGAAGTTAAAGCGCGAAGATTTTACATCGTTGACCGAGCACAAATCAGAGCAAAAGACTCACTTCAAAGACAAGAGGACACCGAAGTATTCAAGGTCATCAACGCTGGTACACCTAGCGACCAAACAATCTCGGTTAGTGGTACTGTTCAACTTGAACAAGTAAACCTTGCTCTCACTCTTATTGAAGAGCACGAGTTGATCGGCGCGAAAATCGTCGTTCCTCCAGCACGATATAAGGATTTCAGAGGTTGGGGACCTGACGTTTATGATCAGGCAACACAACGAGACATTCTTCAAACAGGCTTGTACGGACACCTTTATACAGCTGACATTCACTTGTCAACAATGGTTCCGAAAAACTGTGTGTTTGTAATGGCTCCTGCTCAGTTTGTTGGCGCTATGCCAATCAGACAAGATATTACAGTCCTTCCTGCAGACGACACAAGACGACTGCGACTTGGATGGGTTGTATACGAAGAGCTAGGATTCGCTGTTATCAACGACTTCTCGCTTTCGAAGATCATCGTTAGCTAACAATTTGCGTTTAACGCAAATATGAAAAACCCTGGAGAAATCCAGGGTTTTTTTATAAGTAGATTGTGTGCTAATTTGTCAACTAAAAATTGTAAAATACAATCATGAATGAATTTGAAAAATTTATCAAAAAAGAAAACGAAAGAAAGGCAAACATCAATCAAATTGCAAATGCTTTAAAATCAAACTTTGAACCAAAAAATGCAGAAAAAATTTTACCAGATGGAACAAAACAAATGGTGACTAAATCTTTCAATCCATTTGGAAAAGAAATTTACACAGCTAGTAAAGATGGAAAAAATGTAATGACTTTTTCTAATAAAAAACAGTTGCTAGATTACTTAGGAGAAAATTAAATTTAACAATGATATCTATGATGTTTTTAGACCATATCTAACAAATATGAAAGAAAATGAGATTGTGTTTGATGAAATATTTCAACAAAATTTGGCAAGAAAATTCATTCTTGCCAATTGATTCTAAATATTAATTTTTACTGACCAAGACCCCAAAGAGGGTATTGTACCATTAAATTAGGATTTGCGCCCAAACCAACAGTACCACCAGTAAAACCGCGAAGTGTTCCATTATTCAGATTCATTCCAAATGCTGGATTTACACTAACGCCATATTCAATAGCAGTGGGAGTGTTAGCAAGAAACTTGCCAAGCTGGTAATATTTAGCTGAGCCATCTGCATGACCTACAATCACGCCTTGAAAAGCCGCTCGGTTTTCATCAGCTTGAGCATTTCTTAGCCCTGAATAATTAGCCGCTTGAAGCCCAAGCTCCCAAGCCCAGTATTCTCTAACAGCTGGAGGAAATACAGTGACAGATGTAGAGGAAGCATCTGTGCCGTAAGCAATTGGAACCACACCAATTTGTAGATTTCCACTTTCCATCAGGATGCCAGCGGCGGCTGTGTTAGGAATAGCTGTCATGCTACCACCTAGCCAACTGTTTCTGAACATAGTAGCAGAGCCAGGAGCTCGATTCCAAGTATTAAGTTGTCCTGTAAGTGATGTGTTTAGAAGATAACTTCCTGTCACTTGTCCACATTGAGACCAGCTACCAGCAGGGCAACTAGGTGTTGGTGCATTAACGTTACCTCTTGATGTGTTGAAATACAACTGAACGTTTTTTACATAAGGCTGTGTCCATTTCTGCCAAGAGAAGTGATTAACGCGGTGAGCAAAACCAGCAGACACACCACAATTAACAGTAGATCCAGAAGGGATTGTATTCAAATTACCATTCAAAGAGGAATTTGCGATACAATCGTCATTACGAGGATAATAATCATCATTATCAGCACCATACATGGTGATACCAAGCGAAATCTGCTTTTGGTTACTAATACCTGCAGCTTTCTTAGCGGCAGCTTTAGCTTGTGCAAAAACTGGGAAAAGAATGGCAGCCAGAATAGCGATAATGGCAATTACTACGAGAAGTTCGATTAAAGTAAATGCTTTTTTCACAATTATATTATACGATTTTAAGGAAAAAAAATGTTTGTTCGTAAAAAAATATTATGAAAGTTTCATTCAGAAACTTAGACAAAAATGTACCAGCTATAATTTCAAATTGTAGATGTGATAAAAGATTTATGGAGTTAGGAATATTACCTGGTAAAGAAATTGAAATTATAGAAGAGTGTCCTTTTGGTGGCACAGTAATTATCAACACACAATCTGGTTTTTTATGTTTGAGAAGAGAAGAACTTGATATAGATTTAAATACAAAAAAAGGATGATTAAATAAAATTCTTTAAAGATAAACTATGGGCTTTTCTGAAATTTTGAATAAACTTGCTACCAAAAAAATGATTGAAGGCGATACTGCCTTTGCATATAATTTAGTCTCTTTCGCTGATAAATCTGAAGAAAATCCTGAAGATGATACTATAAAAGCCGAAATGTATAAAAAAGGTAAAGACAAAAAAACACAAGCAAGCCCTTTTGAGTTACTTATTCAGAAATATGCAGGAACCAAAGTAGCAGCATTTGATCCTGATCAGCCAGAAGTACCAGATGGTCTTTACAATGAAGCTTACGGAGCATTTATTGCACATTTGATGGATTTTTATGAAGAATCTGAAGAAGAAGCAGAAGAAAGAGCTGAAAGACCAGATATGCAAGTTAAAAAAGACAATTTTATTTCTAATTATATAGATGATGAGAGTGCTAGTAGATGGGAGGAAAGTTTTGGGGAAAGATATGAAGAATCTAGCACAAGAAAAAACACAAGAGTTGCCGCTAGGATATGGGATGATTTAAGATTAAAAGCTCATGCCGCTTATGAAGAGATGTTTGACAATGATGAAATGGCAAAAGTCATGGGTTTAGAATTTGCAAGAAACACAGCACGATCTTTTATAGATGAAGCAATAGACAGTTTACTCTTAAAATCAAAAAAGCCAATTATAACTGCAGATGAATTATTAGACGATTTAAGTCCTTTAAAAGCTGAAATGGAAAGAATTTCAAAACAAAGAAACGACGACTACCAACAAAATCTAATAAAAAATCCTATTACGAAATTTTCACCAGATCAATTCAAAAGTTGGTATAGAAAAACCTATAAAAAAGCATTTAGGTTTCTTTCGCTTCCCTCTGATGATAGATTTTTTTCATTTTATCCAAAAAAATCATGGATAAATGAATTGATGATTGATTTAGAAAATAACACAGGATTGATGGATGCTAAATTAAAGTCAGGCAACAGAAAATACAAATTAACATTAATGCCTGAAGCGCCTGAATTTGGAGCTTTTGTAAGTGAGTTAAAGGAATTAGAATACAGCCCAGAATTAAGTGGTGTTGGTCGATTCTATACTAAATACAAAAATAAAGCTTTTTCAGAAGAAATAATTCCAGATACGCAAGACACTACAATTGCGTTTAATACGTTGAGGCGAAAAGTTGTTTCTGCCAAAAAAGAATTAACTATTCAGCAAGTCAAAAATGAATTATCGCAACTAGGAGTTGCTCTGAAAAAAAACGAAAATGAATATCGTGTCAACTTCAAAGGTGGTAAAGAAGAAACAGCTTACTATACTGATGATTTGAATGACGCACTAGAAACAGGAAAAGAAATGTCAAAAGAAATTAAAAAAACCTCATCAACTTTAAAAAGTTTAATTCATAAATATGCTGGTAAAGAAGGCAAAGGCTCTTTCAAGAATAAAATCAAAGAAATGGACGGATTCTTGAGAATGGACGGAAAAGCATTTTGTTTTGAAAATAATGCTCAGGCTAAAAAAGCGCTTGCAGTGGCTGAAACCGCCGCTAACTTCTTGAATTGGCAAGTAATGAAAGGAGATGGCTGTTTTAAACTAATGGAAGCAGGAATGGATAAAAAATCAAACACCCTAAAAAAAATGATTAAAAAATATGCAATGGAGTTTGATGATTTTGATGTTCCAGAAAGCGGAGCTACAATTGAAGAAATGTATGATGAGGAAGATAATTCTTATGTTGACAATAATGAAATTATTGTTGATGGTTTTCAAGCTGGACTTGAAAATGATTTTGAAAATCCACATGATAAACTCAGCTACGAACATACATTATGGCAATTAGGAAATGATGCTGGCAAAGAAATAAGTGATCATTTTAACATGATATCAGAGAAATAAAATGAATAAACTTGCACACAATCTGGTGTCTCTTGCCAAAAATTTGCAAAATTTAGGCATGAGAAAAGAAGCAAAAAATCTTTTTTTCACAGCTGTAAAACTCGCTCACATGGATCACCCTTTGCATGAAGTAGTTGAAAAAATGGGATTTGAAAAAGCTGAAGATGGTAAAACTTCAAATTTAGAAATTTTTATTCATGTACCTCCAAGCGGTAAAGCAGAATATGAATTAACAGAAAATGGAAATTCACATGATTTTGATTCATTCGAAGAATTAGTGGCACATCTTGTTGATAAAGATCAATCAGATTGTGGTTGTGGATGTGGCGGAAATTGCAAAACAGCAGCTGCAAAGAAAAAAAACCAAGGCAAAAAACTTAATAAACCTTTTAGAACTCCAGGTGGACCTAAGAAATTTTCAGTTTATGTAAAAAATGAAAAAGGAAATGTTATCAAGGTAAACTTTGGCGATCCAAATATGTCTATCAAAAGGGATCAACCAAACCGCAGAAAAAACTTTAGAGCAAGGCACAATTGTGATAATCCTGGACCAAAAACAAAAGCAAGATATTGGTCATGTAGAATGTGGTCGAAACCATCTGTTTCTAAGATTTTAAAAGGCAAGTAGCAACATTCAATAATAATATCTACTTTAATTTTTCACATTATTGTAAGAGGAAGAAGAGTGGCAGTGGATATAAATCATAACTGTACAATTTAGATATGATAAAAAAAGGAATTATCCTTGCTGGTGGAACAGGGTCAAGGCTTTATCCAGTTACACAATCTGTAAGCAAACAACTTTTGCCTGTTTATGATAAACCCATGATTTATTACCCACTCTCAATTCTAATGAGAGCAGGCATTCGTGATATTTTAATAATAACCACACCTTATGAACAAAATTTATTTCGTAATCTTTTAGGTGATGGCTCTCAATGGGGTATGAATATTTGTTACGAAACACAGCCATCTCCAGATGGTTTAGCACAAGCTTTTCTTATTGGTGAAGAATTCATCAACAGCGAGCCTGTGGCATTGATTCTAGGCGACAATATATTTTATGGGGGAAATCTTATGAAAGAGTGCGAGAAGGCTGTACAGAGCAAATGCGCCACAATATTCGCCTATCATGTTAATGAAGCAGAGCATTATGGAGTGGTGGAGTTTGATAATTATAATAAACCTCTAAGTATTGAGGAAAAGCCAAAAGAACCAAAATCTAATTACGCCGTCACTGGTTTGTACTTCTATGATAAAGATGTAGTGGAAATTGCTAAAAATGTGAAACCATCTGAAAGAGGAGAGTTAGAAATCACATCTATTAATAATGAATATTTAATTAGAAATAAATTAGCTGTGGCAAAATTATCTCGCGGATGCACTTGGTTTGACGCTGGTACATTTGACAATCTTTTAGAAGTAAGTAATTATGTAGCTTCAATTCAAAATAGGCAAGGCATGATTATTGCAAGCCCTGATGAAATTGCTTTTAGAAATAATTGGATTACACAATCTGAATTATATAAATTGATTGACTCTTATGGCAAAAGTTTGTATTCAAATCAATTAAAATTGAGTTTATTGTAAGCCAAAGATTTTCTTTGCGATGGCTAATGATTTTTCAAAAGCATGTCTTTCTGATAATGCTAAGTCATAATCTTCATCATTGTATTTAATTGAATCTAAATAAACTTGTATTTTTTGTATTTCTGATTCCAAAGCACTAACTAATTCTTGTGCTGAAGAGCTAATGTTATTTTCTAACTTTGGTTTTGATTGTTGGGGTTTGTAATCTTCAATTCCTTGACTAACAACACTTCGAACAATTGGTGTAACAGATGCTTTTTTAAATACAGGCATGTTTATTTATTTCTTCTCAGATTGTTTTGTTTCCTGTTTCATATTCACGGCAATACCTACCACTTGATAGTAGTTTTTTCGCCCGATTTTATTCATTGTAAACACACAATCTGGGTACACAATCTGAAATCTTTTTTCATCGAAAACATATTTTTCTGGTTCGCCAAATGTTTTAATTACAGATTTGAAATCTGACGTTAAACCCACACCTTTGTATTTAACAGATTTATTAACACCATAAGCTTGTAAAGTAAGTATTTGACTTGTCTTATTGCTAATTACCGTTAGGAGATAAGCATCTCTTTCATAAGTAAATGACTGAAAATTTTTGTCTTCAGATTGTTCCACAATAATAGGGTTGCCAAATCTGTTTGTGATGTCAATGAGTGTTGGATTTGCCCCAAAGCCCAAAAATCCTGAAAAAGAAACTAATGTTAAAAAAACAGACCACATAGGTTTTTATACGAATATTGTATAAAATAATTACATGCCAATAGACAGATGGACAATGGCAGCTGTTGCCCAAGAGGAAGCAGCTAGAGCTTTACAACAATATAAAATTGATGACAAAATCAAATCAATCATTGAAGCTGAGCTCGAAGTGAAAATTAAACAAGAAATAGATGTGCAATTTGCTGATATGAGAAAGGCTGTTAAAATCATGAATGAGCAAATTTTAATTTTGAAAGATGCAGTGGAAACTCTCAGTAAAAAATACAATAGCTAAAATACTTTTTTCAAGCCCTATAGCATTTTTTTTAGGTGTAGGTGTATTTGTTGCCACAGACATTTTACAACCAAGTTATTTCAAAAATATCCCAATTTATTTTCCATATTTTGCCGCTGCTATGTTTGTTGGATATTTAGCTGTCTTTTTAGCTTCATCATATATTTCCACAACTAAATCAAAATTTAGAGCAATTTTTTTCATGATTGTATTTATGATCATAGAAGGTTTATTTTCTTTGTTGGCAGTTTCCACTTATTATGGAAACGAAAGCATTCCAATTTTAAGGCTAATTGCATCTTTGTGCTTGCCTCTTGTTTTTAGTTTATTTTACTTTTTGAAATTAATAGAAACAGAAAAAAATGTAAAAGAATTAGTAGATGAAACAATTCTTTTCAAAAATTTTGATGAGCTTGAGTGTAGCAAGCCTAATTTCTAGTTGCTCTAGTCCAAAACAAAGTAAATTGATTTTAATTGATATATCTGGCTCAAATGCTTCGAATATTTCTAAAACTCTAAACAAAGTGAATGAGATTTATTTAGAAAGTGGACCCAATGATTATTTTGATATTTATTTTTTTTCAAGTGTCAAGTATTTAGCTTACACTGGAAACAAATTTAATAAAGACCGCGATTTTCTTCCATTTCTTAGATTGGGATATGAAAAAACCGCGCAAATTAAAGTGAAAGAAGGAACATCTTAGAGCTATGTAAATCAATTTTTGAAAATAATAAAATTTATAATCAAGCTTTTCTTTTGACAGATGGTTTTTTTGAAGATTCGAAAATCACCAAAATAAATAATTCATCCAATATGCAAATAAATATT
>Ga0315901_10003220_pt1 | contig 21374 bp, 13 predicted proteins | sample LakEriMetagenome_10_FD_203761 | JGI IMG/M metagenome (GOLD analysis project Ga0315901, IMG submission 203761) | Freshwater fungal communities from buoy surface, Lake Erie, Ohio, United States - Buoy 2 MA116 | ecosystem: Environmental > Aquatic > Freshwater > Lake | place: USA: Lake Erie, Ohio... | reverse complement strand
CTGGATTGGAAAATGGATCCGGAAGCGGGAATTACACATTTTGTCATAGAGCAGTTGATCGACGGCAAATGGTTTCCTGTAGGCAAGGTGTCGGCTCAGAGCGAAGACAGTCGTTCGGATTATCAATTCCACACGACAGGTTTAGCTGAAGGGCGCCACTTTTTTAGGGTGCAGGCACTTTCGGCTACCATGTGCATCTACACTTCGCCACTGCGTTTCTGCGATATCGAAGGTTCGCCCGAATTACATGCCTTTCCCAACCCATTTGGTGATTGGTTAAGGTTGGATTTGCCTTCGGAAATCACGGGTAAGCCAGTACTAATCGTTTTATCCGATTTACAAGGAAGGGTAGTATATCGCTTTCAAGGATCTGCGAATCAGTCACTTACTCTTGATACCCGCAACCTGGTTGCAGGTTGGTATAGCCTGATGGTTTATGTTGTTGACGATGGTCAATCCATGCGGATTCCGGTTTTCAAACAAGCTGGTCTATGATTGTTAAGTTGAGACCTATGAAACAGCCTGTTCACGATTGTGACAGCAGTGCGATATTTTTTGATTCGGCACGTTGGGTATTGAGAACAAACGGGCCAGTGAGATTAGTGCAGCCTTTTGGGCACCAGCCCGAGCAAAGTATCGGCCATGGGCTGCAATACTTCAGGATTCGGCCAGTTATTTTGTTTCATAACCGGAACATTTCCCGGGCTGATCTTCCCTGCCAAAACGCCCGCGAGATTCCGTGCGCAGGCCCTTCTTACGCGACCGTTAAAGTGCTCGGTAGTCCAGAATTGATCGGTGAATTCCTGACCGCGCGCCACTTCGAGGTTGTCTACAACTTCCACACCCATCTTGCGGTAACGCGCTGCGAGGAAATCGCGGTTGTACCGGATAGTATGCACCAGGTTTTCTCCTAGCAGCAGTCTGGCGTATTCCATATTCTCCGGAACGATGTTAAAAACCAGTTTCCAGCCATTAACGGCAGCCAGTTTTACCATGGCGTCGAATTGTTCAATGCGTGGGTTGTCTTCCCTGAGCACAAAAGCAAAGCCCTTGATATAGTCGTCGGCCAGAATCCGTTTGCGCCTGGCATCGCCGCTGCTGTCTTCCCCCGGAAACTTTGGGGCATCGAACCAGCTGCGGGCATTGGGGTATGGGTGTTTCGCTCCGGGATACTGAATGTCCCAGGTGCGCCAGGCTTCCAGTTTTAACCTTTCCCGCTCCATGCTGTCGCGGTTGTCGTAGAATTTCATGGAAAGGTAGATGCGCGACAGCAAGGGCATTCGGCTGCTGTAATACACTTTCTGCTTCTGCATGTAAGGCTCGAGTGTGGTGTGTATGGCGGCCGGCCCACAATTCCGGATATTCATCGTAACCACAATGGTTTTTACACGCGCCGTTTCAGGGATCAGTTCCATGAGCGCAAGGAACATCCCCGGATGGTAGGCGCTGTGTGTGATATCGCGAACCTGTAAACGAGGCAGGTATTGTTGCAGAAACTCAGAGATGCTGTAGGTGAGTGTATCGGTGAAAGGATTGAAGCTGGTATTGCTCGATTCGCCGAAGTACAGCACATCTGCACTGTCGGCAGTTTGAATCACGCGTGCGGCCAGTGGTGCGTGCTTTTCCATCTCCGCGGGCCACAGAAAACGACTGTAGAACCCATTCGCGGCTATGAAAAGTACCACTACGAACAACAGGCGGATGGTCAGGCGTTTGAAAGTCATCTTAGAACTGGAAATAGACGAAAGGATGGTTCACGGTGCCGCCAAACATCCAAATGCTCAGCATGAAAACGGAATAGACAGTCCAGCGAAGGGCTGCAGGATATTTCCCCACCCAGCGGTCGAAGCGGTCGCGGGTGATAAACAAATCGAGCAGGATGAACGCGCAGAGCATGGCCCAGGTTACAGGAGGAATCTGAAGCTGCGCTTCGCCCGAGGGCATTCCGGCCAGCATGCCGTAAACCTCAGTGCTTTGTTTCAGGCTCATACTCCTGAAGAAGACGAGTGTCAGGAGGAAGAAAAAGACGGTTTTCGCACGGTGGAGCCAGGCAATGGCATCTTCTCGCGCCGGCGCTTTACCGAAAAGAAAATGATCGAACCAGTACAAAATGCCCTGGGCAGCGCCGAAGAGGATCATGGTCCAGTTGGCGCCATGCCAGAGGCCGCTCACGAGAAACACGACCATGACATTGCCGAGCATCCGTGTTTTTCCCTGGCGGCTTCCACCGAGCGGGAAGTAGATATAATCGCGGAACCAGGTGGAAAGGGAGATATGCCAGCGCTGCCAGAATTCGGGTACGTTGCGGGCCAGGAAGGGTTTCAGGAAATTGTCCATCAGGTCGATACCGAAAAGCTTTGCGGAACCCTGCGCCATCAGAGAATACCCAAAGAAATCGGCATAAACCTGAAAACAGAATGCAAGGGCAGCGAGCCAGGCTGAACCATTGTTGTAGAGCTTATGGGCGCCGTAGAATTGATCGGCTGAAGCAGCGAGGTTGTCGGCTACACAAACTTTCAGGAACAGTCCGTAAAGCAGCAGGCGGAATCCGGCGCTGAGGTTTTCATAGCGTATGTTATTCCGGCTGAATAGCTGGCGCTGCAGATGGGAGAATCGTTCGATAGGGCCGGCCACCAGCTGCGGGAAGAACGCCACAAAGAGCATGAACCGGGGCAAACTGCGTTCAGCGGTATCGTTGCCGCGGTAAACATCGACCACATAGCTGATGCTTTGAAAGGTGTAAAAGCTGATTCCGGCCGGAATGGTGTAGCGCGCCAGTTCCACAGCCCATGCCATCGCTTCGGTGTTATACAACCAACGGGCAAGGGGCGAATGCCCGAAAAAGAAGTTGAAATACTTGAAAAAGAACAGGATACTCAGGTTGCTGATGATGGAAAACCACAGGAACCGTTTGCGCACTGTTTGCGCTGTGTTTGCCACAATTTGCCGCGCGCAATACCAGTCGACTAAACTGGTAAAAGCCATCAGAAAAACGAACTGGTATTTCCAATAGCCGTAGAAAAAATAGCTGGAACCCAGTAACCAGATCCACCGAAAACGATGTGGCAGCAGGAAATACAGCGCCCACACCAGCGGCAGGAAGAGGAAAAACTGTACAGAATTGAACAGCATTGGCGGGCAAAAATACACAGCCACTCCAGCAGATTGTAAGCAAAACCAGCCCCACAACGAGATTATCTTTGCGGCATGACTCCGGAAGCTGCGCTGCGTGCGCTGATAATTGATACCTTAAACAAGGATTTCCAAATCGAAAGCAGCGCGGCTGATTTACGGATAGAGCGCACGAATCCTGATTTCCCCGGCGATTTCACCCTGGTCGTGTTTCCCCTCGTGAAAGCCTTGAAGCGCAGTCCGGAACAATGCGCCGAACTCGTCGGTGAGGCACTTTGCAAGCGGAATGACCTGGTGGCAAGCTTCAATGTGGTCAAAGGATTCCTCAACCTTGAGCTTGCCGGCACTTATTGGGTCAGCCTGTTGCAGTCCATGGGAGCCAATGCATTGTCGCTGCTCGGTTCAAAACCCCGAAACACGAAGGTGATGGTCGAGTATTCTTCCCCCAACACCAACAAGCCACTGCACCTTGGCCATGTGCGCAACAACCTGCTGGGTTGGAGCGTAGCCGAGATTCTCAAAGCAGACGGTTATGAAGTGATCAAAGCTAACCTGATCAACGACCGGGGAATCCATATCTGCAAAAGCATGATTGCATGGGAGCGCCTTGGCAATGGCGAAACCCCGGAAAGCAGCGGGATGAAGGGCGACCATCTGGTGGGGAAATACTACGTTGCCTTCGATGCACAGTTTCGTGCTGAAGTTGCCGAGCTGGTGGCTGCAGGGATAGAAAAGGAAGCGGCTGAAAAGCAGGCGCCCATTCTTCTCGCCGCGCAAGACATGCTCAGGCGCTGGGAGCAAGGCGATGAGGCGGTGCTGCAATTGTGGAGGACGATGAACTCCTGGGTGTATGCAGGTTTTGAAAGCAGTTACAGCCGGTTAGGAGTGGATTTTGACCGGTATTATTACGAATCGAACACCTATACACTCGGCAAAGACATCATTGCAGAAGGCCTCGAGAAAGGCGTTTTTTACCGTAAGCCAGACGGCAGTGTATGGATTGATTTGCGCGAAGATGGCTTAGACGAGAAGTTGGTTTTGCGCAGCGATGGTACTTCCGTTTATATGACGCAAGATATCGGAACTGCTGAGTTGAAGTATGCAGAATACGGGATCGATCGCAGCGTTTATGTAGTGGGAAATGAGCAGGATTATCATTTCAAGGTGCTTCGGCTGATCATGCAGAAACTGGGCAGGCCTTATGCCGACGGCATCTTTCATTTGAGTTACGGCATGGTTGACTTGCCCAGCGGGAAGATGAAAAGCCGGGAAGGCACGGTAGTGGATGCCGACGACCTGATGCAGGAAATGCATGATACAGCGAAGCGCAAGACGGAAGAACTCGGCAAAACCGAAGGCATGTCAGAAGAGGCGCTTAATGGGCTTTATGAGATGCTTGGTATGGCGGCATTGAAGTTTTTTATGTTGAAAGTGGATCCGCAAAAACGGATGTTGTTTAATCCGCAGGAAAGTATTGATTTCCAAGGTGATACCGGGCCGTTCATTCAGTACACCTATGCACGGATACGCTCGATGTTGCGTCAAACTCTGGCGCCAGATACTTGTCCTGCGATACTTCCAAACGAAGCCGAAAGGGCTGTTATTCGGCAACTGGCCATGTTGCCAGATGCTTTGCGTGCAGCGTCAGATGGGTATGACCCTTCGCCGTTGGCACATTGGAGTCTGCAGATGGCGCGCCAATTCAATCGCTTCTACAATGAATTTCCGGTCTTGAAAGAAGCCGATGAAGCGAGCAGGGCCTTCCGCTTGTTCCTTGCGAATGCTGTTGCTGAAAATCTGCGCAATACCCTCGGATTGCTTGGCATTGCCGTGCCTGAGAAAATGTAAAAAACTGCCCGTTTCAAACAGGCTGCATACAAATAAAAAAGAGCCCTGGGGGAAAGGCTCCTTTTTAAACAAACCCAAACCGGCGTCGTTGCCAATTTGTTGATGGGGAATCAGGTACGAAGTACGTTCTTGAATTGCCTTGTGAAAAGAACCAAGTAACAAATGCGCATTCCTGCGTAACAAAGCGACAATTTTCAAGGATAAAAGGGGAATATAAGCTGACGTTTACCGCTGATTTTCAGAAGATTCGTTAACTCAGATGCCGAATAGGGTTAGCAGTTCATCCTTTTTCCGCCGCGAAACTTCTATGCGGGCGCCGTCTGTCATATTGAGGATTCCGCTGCGTTCATAGCCTTGTACAAAACGCAGATTAACCAGATGGCTGTTGTGTACCCTAAAAAAGTCCATACTCGCGAGCATGGATTCAAACTCTTTGAGATTGCGCGCCACGACGAGGGTATTGCCTTGTGCGAGGGTGACTTTTGTGTACCGGCCATCGGCCTCGAATCGTATGATTTCATCTACCGGCACAACCTGGTATCCATTGGAATGTGCCAAGGCAATCCGCTTTGGGCCTTTGCCATTCAGGTTATGCAGTAAATCGCGCAAACCCGATTCCAGTTCCTTTTTATTGATCCGTTCACGGGCTTTGGTAACAGCTGCCTGCAATTCATCGATGTTAATAGGCTTCATAAGATAGTCGCAGGCAGAAAGCCTCAACGCTGTGATTGCGTATTCCCCGAATGCGGTAACGAAAACGACCTCGAAAGGGGGTGTTTCAAACATCCGAAGCAATTCAAAGCCATCCTTGCGCGGCATGGATATGTCCAGAAAAACCAAATCCGGCTTACTGCGCTGCACCAATTCATAAGCTTCGTCTACATTTTGCGCTTCTCCAATCAGCACTACCTCCGGGCAATACTTCTCCAGGTAATGGGTCAGCATTTGCCTGCTGGCTTTTTCATCATCTACAATAATGGCTTTCATACCGCAGGTATATTTAATGGGATTTCAAGTTCAACGCGGGTGCCTTGTGAGCCTTCATGTGCAAGATCCGTTATTTTCATGGAAATACGAATGCCATAATACCGGTTCATGGTATGGATGCGGTTGCGGGTAAGTTCGAGGCCTTCGCTGCGGTGGCTTTGCCTGAAAGTGTTGTTTCGCTTGTCGAGATTGGCCGCACTGATGCCGATGCCATTGTCTTCAATACTGATATGCAAGCGATCGCCTTCCATTGGCATCAGTTTAACCGTCACCTGTCCTTTGCGGTCCTGCAGCGGTCTGATGCCATGGTTGACGGCATTTTCAACAAAGGGTTGTATCAGCATGGAAGGTATTTCAGTGTAGTCGGTGTCAATCAGTGGGTCGCATTCAATTTTATAGCTCATTCGATCGTCGAAACGCATGGTTTCCAATTCCAGGTAAGTGTTGAGCATGCTGATTTCGGTTTCCAGGGTGGTGAAGTTTCTCGCCGAAATATGGAAATTCTGTCGGATAAGCTGTGCAAACCGGGAAGTATAAAAATTAGCTTCTTTTTCTCTTCCCTGGGTGATAAAATTCTGAATGGCAGTCAATACATTGAACACGAAGTGCGGGTTCATACGACTGCGCATGGCTTGCAGCTCCAATTCGGCCAGACGCCGGTTTTCAAGGTTGCGCAGCCTCACATTGTTCTCTGTCCTTCGTATCCTCAGGAAGATGGCCAAACCAATGCATCCTGCGAGGAATAAAATGCCAAGCAAGCGAACCCACCACAGATGATGCCAGGCCGGACTGATGCTGAGTTGTACGGAACGAACATCGGAGACCATACCGGTGTTCAGATTGATGGCGCGAATTTCGAAACGGTAATTTCCAGGGGGTAAATCGCTGTAATTGATGGTATTGCCGGTGGTGCTGCTCCAGGTTTCCTGCAGGCCAGACATCCTGTATTCGTATTGAATCTGCTCGCCACCCAACAGGCAGACAGCATTGAAATAGAAATCGATATTATTCTGATCGTTAGAAAGTGATTTGATTTTTTCGGGAGATTGCCGTCGGCCATTTACAGTGACCCATTCGATATCAATCCGAAGCGCAGTTGGCTGAGGTAACAGTTGTGGTTGTATCCGCACCAGACCTTCGTCAGAAACAGCAGTGACCATTTGGTCGTCATCAGCAGCAATATCAGAAAGACTGAAAGCAATCAATCCATTGGATGCATTCACCGCAATATTCTCCTCAATATCCACAGATCCGGGCACAAACCGGATACGGTTTAAGCTGCGGGAACTTTGCAGCCATATATGGTTGCGAAGTGGCAGAATCTGTTCGCAGTGGTTGTCGACCAGTGCGTAGCGTTTATCTCCCGAAGACCGGCGCACAATCCGCCATCGGTCTGTTTGCATTACAACCAAACCTTCTTGGTGTGTGGCAATGAGCATGCGACCTTGTTGGTCTTCACGAACGTCGGTAATCCGCGCATTTTTAAGTTCTGCCGGTCGTTGAATCTGATGCACGCTGCCATCGGCCTGTTTAACAAAAATACCTTTCAATGTTCCAAGCCAGATTTTACCATTCACATCACTCCACACGGCCGTGGTACGGTTATTCCAAATAATCTCATGTTGTTGGTCGCTCAGGCTGATGCGCGCGGCATTCCGATAGGTCCCGATCAACACTGTATCGCCCCCAATGGCTTCTACATCCTTAACAACAAGATACTCCGGAATTTCGTGCAATCTGAGTTCGGCATCCAGAAAGCAGAAGGCCCCGTCGTTGGCCACGGCACAGTAATTCACGGTGCTTACCACACGCAAGATTCGCTTCACTTCAGGAAAATGGCGTAGCAACTTGTAGTCTTTATCCATGACCAACAGTCCGTTTTTTTCTGTACCTGCCACGATGTAGTTTCTGAAGTGGCTCAGTGAGTTAATGTCGTCAAAGGGCAACTTGTTGAATACTTCGAGACCGTGTGCAGGGTAGAAGAAAACACCATCGTTGTCGGTAGTGACCCACAGATTGCCGCTATGATCGAGCAATATGTTGTTCACCATGTGTTTTTCCAGGAATCTGAATTCATCGGAAAGTGCCCCGAGCTCCATGTCGTAAACCCGACCCTTATCATCGTAGAAGAATGGTTTTCCAGCCCTGAAAAAGAATGATCGTGGTATGATGGGCAGGCGTATCGATGCACCTAGAACGGGTGAATCGCCTTGCAATGTATAGCGCAGCAGCAAACCATCGAAGGTTGAGGTGTAGTAGGCATTGTTATACCTGAAACCGATCCAGGTATTGATGGGGTAGACGCTTCCGTCGATGGGGTTCTTCAGATATTTGAATGTAACCTTTTCACCGGCTTGACCCAATTCAGCGCTGCTCCCAGCGGTCACCACAAACACTTTCCCCTTTTGGCCTTTAGCTATGTCGATAATGCGCAGGCCATCGTTGTTTTCAGGGTTTTTGAAGAGGTAGCGCTCGGCGTTATCGGTTCTTACTAATTCAATTTGCCCCTTGCCATTCGTATACGAAAACCAATGCTGGTTTTTCTCGACCAGATAAGAGCTTTGATAAAGGTTTACTGAATTGAATCTGGCCAGGAAAGGGTCGTTGTGCAAGGTGAACACTACGCCATCGCGGATATAAGCGGGTGCAGTGTTGAAGCAGTTAATCCAGATGCGACCGTAATCGTCATCAAAAACATGCAATACTTCGTTGTCTGGCAAGCCGTCTGCGGTGGTGTAGGTTTTGAAATTCCGACCATCCCAGCGAACAACACCGCGATCGGTACCTATCCAGATATAGCCGGCCGAACTCTGTGCGATGCTGTAAGCTTTGTTGGAGGGCAATCCGTTCCGCACGTTGAAATGTTGATGCAGGCGGTCCTGGCCTTGCAGAATGCCTGAAAAAAACAACATAGACCACCAAACTGCGCGGCGAATCACCCAACCCTCCATCCGCTGTAAATTTATGTCGAATTCTTTTATTGAAAACAACTCAGGGTTGTGCGGCCTCAGCGGCTACTTCCTGCGAATAGCGTAAATTTGCCGCTTCATGGAAGTTGCAGAAACCGCCGCTGAAATGTCTTTCCCGGAGTTCAGGGAAGAGGTAATCCGCGATTATCGCCTGGCATTCCAAAGCCGCCAGGCCAGCCTCATAGGCCGCAAGGAAGTACTAACCGGGAAAGCGAAATTCGGCATTTTTGGAGATGGTAAAGAATTGGCCCAAATCGCCATGGCAAAGGTGTTTGCTGCCGGCGATTACCGCAGCGGCTATTACCGCGACCAGACCTTTATGTTCGCTACCGGAATGAGCGATATCCGCTCCTTCTTTGCTCAATTGTATGCGCATCCGTCCACTGAGGCTGAGCCTGCATCAGGCGGCCGCAGCATGAACGGACATTTTGCCACGCGCATGCTCGACGACAGTGGCAACTGGCTGCCCCAAAACGACCGTTTCAACTCCACTGCCGACATTTCTCCGACAGGCAGCCAAATGCCGCGTTTGCTTGGCCTGGCCCTGGCATCCAAAATTTACCGCGAAAACGAAGGGCTGAAGAATGAAACCCAATTCAGCCAAGGCGGCAGCGAAGTGGCATTTGGAACCATCGGCAATGCCAGCTCGTCAGAAGGCATGTTCTGGGAAGTGATGAATGCAGCCTGTGTGATGCAGGTGCCGCTCGCCATCTCAGTTTGGGACGATGGGTATGGTATCAGCGTGCCAGCCAAATACCAGACAGCTAAAGAGAATATTTCCGCCTTGATGAAGGGCTTTCAGACCAATAAGGAAGGAAAAGGGCTGAAAATCTTTACGGCCCGTGGCTGGGATTACCCGGCGCTTTGCGAAACCTACCGCGACGCTATATCCACCTGCCGGAAAGAGCATACGCCGGTGCTCATTCACATTACGGAAATGACCCAGCCGCAAGGCCATAGCACCAGCGGCTCACACGAACGTTACAAAAGCCCTGAACGCTTGCAATGGGAACAAGACTACGATTGTATAGCCCGTTTCCGCACTTGGATCACTGAAAACGAAATTGCCACTTCCGAAGAACTTGAAGCCCTTGAAGCTGAATACCTGAAAGAGGTACGCAATTGGCAAAAAGAGGCATGGAACGCCTTCCTTGGCGACATCAAGAGCGAGGTCAATGATTGCTGCGCAGCCCTTGAAGCCGCTGCCGGGCAATCGGCCATGAAGGCAGAGCTGACCCAACTGGCCGCACAAATTCAGTCATTGGGTGAACCAGGTCGCAAAGACATCGGCAATGCCATCCATAAAGCGCTCAGGCTTACCCTTGGCGAAGGTGAAGCTGTGCGCAGGCCCTTACTTCATTTTCACGATCAGTTCTTCGCAACCAATGAAGAGCGTTACAGCTCGCATTTGCACAGCCACAGTGCCGAAAACGCATTACAAGTTCCGGTGGTGGCGCCCGATTTCAGCGGCGATCCGGTAATGTGCGATGGCCGCGAAGTATTGCAGGCTTGTTTCGATGCCAATCTGGCCCGCGATCCCCGCGTATTTGCATTTGGTGAAGACCTGGGTAAAATCGGCGATGTGAACCAAGGCTTTGCCGGACTCCAGGAGAAGTATGGCGAATTGCGCGTTGGCGACCGCGGTATACGCGAAGTGAGCATCGTAGGGGAAGGCATTGGTGCCGCCATGCGCGGCTTGCGTCCTATCGCTGAAATCCAATACCTCGATTACTTGCTCTACGCATTGCAAATCATGAGCGACGACATTGCCACAGTACAATACCGCACCAAGGGTGGGCAAAAGGCGCCGGTTATCGTCCGAACACGCGGCCACCGCCTGGAGGGGATATGGCATAGCGGTTCACCTATGGGTATGATTATCAGCGCCTTGCGAGGTATGTACGTGTGTGTGCCCCGCAACATGACGCAGGCAGCTGGCATGTACAACACACTCTTGCGCAGCGACGAACCAGGTTTAGTGATTGAATGCCTGAATGGGTATCGCCTGAAAGAACAATTGCCGGCCAATATTGGTGAGTTCACTGTGCCGTTCGGTGTTCCGGAAGTAATCCGCGAGGGAAGCGATCTTACCCTGGTTACTTATGGCAGTTGCTGCCGTATAGCAAGCGAAGCCGCTGCAATGCTGGCTGAAGCCGGTATTGAAGTAGAAATTGTAGATGTGCAGACTTTGTTGCCTTTCGACCGCTACCACCGCATAGCCGACAGTATCCGCAAAACAAACCGCGTGCTCTTCCTGGATGAAGATGTGCCCGGCGGAGCTTCAGCCTATATGCTCCAACAAGTTGTTGAAGTACAAGGCGCATGGAGGTGGTTGGACAGTGCGCCTTCTACCCTGGCAGCGAAACCGCATCGTCCGGCCTATGGTACAGACGGGGATTATTTCAGCAAGCCAAGTGTGGATGATGTATTCCGCGCGGTTTACAATATCATGCACGAAGCCAATCCCGGAGCATACCCTGCTTACCTTGGCTGATTGTGTTAATCGCGCAGCCTGAGCTGGTATTCGATCAGCTCGCCGTTCATATCCACCTGTGAGGCGTGAAGTTCTTTGGCGGTGAGCCGGAGAATTTTCCAGATGCTTTTGCCTGTTCCGTTTTTGCGCAGGTCGATTTCGGTTTTGGCATCGTTAAAAACCCAGGTTCCTTTTTCGCCCGGAGCCAGTGGATTGGATGTAACGATGCTGTAATTCTTGTCGTCGCCAACAGAAAGGGTGTAGTTCGGGAAAAGAATGTTGAATTCTGATGTACGGTCTACCGTATTCTGCAGGCATTTGTTCATTACCCAATTGCCCGTGATACGGGAGGAAGGGCTGCGGAATGAAACGCGTGGGCCGTCTTCGTAACGGCATGAGCTGGCTATAAAAAGCAAGCTGAAGAATAGGAGGGGTAAGATTCTCATGCATGCAAAATAGAAAAGCGCTGCCGGATATCCATCTTGGCAGCGCTTTTAGCAGGAAGCCGGAATGGCTTAATAATCGAATGTGTAGCCGGTTTCTACCGGATTGATGCACATCACCGGAATCTTATCGCTGTCGTTCACCATTTGCTGGGCAAGCGTGCCAATAGCCATGCTTACGATGCTGGTTTCCGGCTGAGTCATAATCACAATCAGATCGGCTTCAATGGCATTTGAATAGGTTAGTGTTTCGGTGGCAAAGTTTTCAAAGACCTTGTCTTCGAGGGCCTTGCTTACGTATTGAACGCCTTCTTTTTCAATCATGCCTTCAACCTGGCGGATATTGGCATGGATGCGGTTAAGGAGGAATTCATCCGAACTGCTTTCGGTGATAACGTGTATCACGGAGTTGAATTTCTTGGCTACGTGTATGGCCCAGCCCACCTTTTGCCTGGATTCCAGGCTCAGGTCGATGGGGAGAACAATCTTGCGGTAGCCTTCGCCGAAGGGCTTGGACTTCACGACAATGACAGGGACCTTGCTCACCTGGATGACACGCGAGGCGTTCGAGCCGATAATCTTCTCCAGACCGCTGGCACCATTGCTGCCCATCATGATGCTGTCGAATTTGCCATCGTTGGCCACCTGAGCAATGGTTTTGTATACCTTGCCGCGCTCAATACGCTTGTGCAGAACAATGCCGGGATTGCTGCTGCGGATGGATTCGATCAATTTGTCCAGACGGGCATGGATGGCTTCTTCCATCAATTGGCTCTGGCTGGAGGAAAAAATGGATTGAAAGAAATTCTCATCAACGATGTGCAGCAGGGTAATCTCGTTGTTGTAAACGCGGGCAATGTTCACCGCGTGGTTCAGGGCATTGTTCGAAATGTCGGAGAAATCTACCGGAACCAGGATGTTGTTGTTGTTTTCGACGCGAATCATAGGGTTGACTTCACAACAAAGGTAAGGAACTAAAAAAGGAAAGGGAGACACCCGGCCTCCCTTTCTTGTTGTTTTCGGGGTTAAAAAATGGTTAGCGTGCGATTTGTACGCGTTCCAGTTTGATAAGGTTGCCGCGTTGCAAACGAAGCATATACAAGCCTTCCGGTAATTTGTCGACCGAAATCGTACTGCTCAGCTCGCCCGCCGGTATGCTGCGGTTGATCAGCTGGCGGCCATTGATGTCAAGCAGCTCCAGTTGTCCATTCTCGTTGGCATTGCTCCAATCGATTTGCAGCAGGTTGCTGGCCGGATTTGGATAAACTTTTACATCTCCCGACTCACCCTGTTGAAGTGCAGGCAGGCTTCCGTTTCTCAAGCTGGAGATCTTGATCGTTGTGCAGTATTCGGCACTGCAGTTTTTGTTCTGATCCCATACCTTGAGGCAGATTTTGTAGGTTCCAACCGAATTATACGTCTTCTTAGGTGTTTTGTCGGAAGAGGAAGTCGAGTCTCCAAAACTCCAGGAGTACCAGACGGCGTTAGACGAGCTCTTATTGGTGAGATAAACCCTTCCTTTCACGATGCTGTCAACTGAGAACATAGCCGCAATCTGGCAGGGATTGCAGGCCGGAACCTGGATGGTCTTGCACACGATGGTATCGCACTTGTTGCAGGTATCGGTTACCTTCAGGCAAACATTGTACGACTTGCCCGTAACAAATGTTCCGGTCGGCGTCTTGCCGGTTCCGTAGGTTCCATTGCCAAAGCTCCATCCATAAGAAGCGCAGTTCTGGCTATTGCCTTCAAAGTAAATCTTGTTGCAATCGATCCTGTAACTGAAGTTCACGGCATTCAATCCGCATTTTGATGTGCATCCGCTCACAACATACTCCTTGCAGATGGTGGTGTCGCAGCCCTTGCATGAATCGACAATTTTCACGCACACACGATAAGTGCCTTTCTTGAAGCGGTGCGTTGCGTTCATGCTGTGTGTGGCATTGGTATTGTCGCCCCAGTTCCACACCACTTTACGGCAACCAATGGTCGTTTGGTCTGTATAGCGAACAGAGAATGAGCCATCGGTACAATCGTTCAGGCTGTTTGGCCAGCTAACGGCAATGCCCATTTCGCATTTCTTCGCACAGGGTTTTACTTCAATGGTTTTGCAAATGATGGTATCGCACTTGTTGCAGCTGTCGAGTACTTTCAGGCAAACCTGGTAGGTACCGGCTTTGGCAAAAGTGAATTGGGCAAGGCGGGTGTTGAGGGTATGACCGCCCATGGTCCACTGGTACTTCACACAGTTTCTGAGTGGCGCTTCGAATGTGTAGGAAAGGCAATTGGTATTCGAGATGCTGTAGCCAAACTCCTTGGGAACCTGGCAACCAATTGTCTGGCCGGGAACAACCACCTTGCGGCATATTTTTACTTCACATTTTTCAGCACGGATGGTTACGCAGACTTCGTAGGTTCCGGGACGGCTGTAGGTTTTCTGCGGCGTTTTGCCAGTTCCGGCAGTGCCATCACCAAAAGACCAGGTATAGGTAGCGTTTTTGGCAGTAGAATGACCGATAAACTTCAAGGTATTGGGGCTTCCGCTGACGGGCGTGAAATAAAATCCGCCACTCAACCTGCAAGGTTCCTTTACGATTACTTTCTTGCAAATTTTCACGAAGCAACGCGGATCTTTCCCGTAAATGGTCACACAAACGGTGTATGTGCCCGGCTTTTTGTAGCTGTGTTGTTGATGCTGCCCTGTTTTAGTTGTGCCGTCGCCGAAATCCCACACGTAGCGCTGGCCATGGTTGGAAGTTGCCGAGAATCCGAGGGTTCCGCCGTTCTGTTTAAAGCTGAAATCGCCTTTGATTTCACAGGGTTCGCGCTGTTGGCAACGAATTACCACTTTTTTGCAAACCGTTTCCTTGCAAACTTTCTGCGTAGTCGGGTCAACCCAGGTTGCAGTCAGGCAAACGGTGTATTCGCCGTCTTTCAGGTAGCCGCGCTTCACTGCTTTTGTATTGCCGCTTCCACCATCGCCGAAGGTCCAGCTGTAGGTAGTGTTGCTGAGGTTTGAGCTGGCTTCAAATGCCACATTGCGGCAATCTACTTTGAAGCTGAAATCGGGTTTCAACTGGCAGGCAGTGTTGTTACAGCCTTTGATTTCCACCTTTTTGCAAATCGTAGTATCACAGCCCAGGCAAGAATCAACCACGCGAAGGCAAACGGTATAGGTTCCCGTTTGTGCGTATTTGTAGCTGATTTGTTGGCCATGGCCGCCGGTTCCGTTGCCAAAGCTCCAGCTATACTTCGGGCAAGTTCGCTGGGTTGTAGCCTTGCCCCAGGCGATGAGGGTGTTGCATTCCACCTTGAATTCGAAATTGGCCATACCGGCGCAACCTTTCAGTTGTTGCTGCGCCCCGGCCTTTTCGGGCAGAAAGGCAGTGAGCACCAGGACGAGCCAAATGCCAATACTGCGGGTGAGGGATGTTTTCATGGTATAGTTTTTCTATGTTTTTAATGTTGAAGGATGAATGGAAGCACCCCGTTTTCGCGGGGGCTTTGCAGATACAGGAAATAAGTGCCTGATTGCAAGGCAGACGCATCGACATGCATGATGGTTCCCTGAACCCGGGTTGGAACCTGCAGGCTCCTACCTCCGGCATCCACAAAACGGATTTGCCAGTCTTGGTTTCCTTCGGGAAGAGCAATCTGAATCATTCCGTTTGTTGGATTTGGATAGAGCCGGAAGGAGCCAATGCTCAGGTTATTTGTGCTCATTCCTTCCTGCAACATACAAGCTACCGTATTGGTAAGCAGGGGCGCGTCGTAGTCAAAGTACACGCCGGCCCTGTTTCGGATGATGGTGCCGCTCGGGTTTCCGGTTTTCAGTCCAATGCGGAATCCAAAGAAACCGCGGGCCAGGGTGTATTCCGGGTTTCCTGTCGACGGGGGAAGGTTGATATTGTCGAAGGTGTAAACAAACACGGCCTTGCCTGGAAGATTCGGATCGAGCAGCATTTCGCGGGTGTAACCGTGACTCGCTCCGGTCTCCTGGATGTAGGCGATTTGCAGGGAGATGTCGACCGTATCGATAATAGTAATGCTCCGGGCCGTATCTGTTCCAGTGTTTTCGAAACGGATGATATAATGGATATCCTGTTCGCCGGTTCCTACATAAGCCAGGCTGTCGCCCGCGCTTGCTGACGGAATCTGAAGTTTTTCCACCCCGCTGGCCGATCCGTAGCCAAGGGTTTGCGGCAGGGAATCGCGGTTGTCGTTTGGTGCGCCATCGCCACCTTCGTCCAGGCTCATAGAAGCGGTGAAGCTTACCTGTTCATTGGTGTTGAAGCGGTTGGAGGGGAAACGTGTATGCAGTAGAATGCGTCGTTCTTCACCGGGTTCCAGATTCGCCAGATTCCAGGTAAAGCGTCCGTTGTTGATGACATCAGGAGCAGGCGTGACAACGGTATTGGCAACTTTACTGTTGAATTGTAGATTCAGACTGCCACTGGTATTCAGTATTCCGCGGTTTTCAACTACAACAGCATAGCTTTCTGCAGTATCCAGCCGCGCTCTCGTTCCCTGTGCCGGCACAATGCGCACACTGAGGTCGCGCCATTGGTTATTAGCCGGTTGCAGGGCGAAGTTCACTTCGTAGAAACGGATACTGTCGCGCACCTGCACAGTTTGTGGCGCGGCATCCTTCCAGCCGGTTCGGCTGTCGAGACTCAGGGTATAGTTGCGTCCGGCAGCGAGGAGCAATTCGTAGCGACCATTTACGCCGGTGTTCACAGAAAGGCTGTTGCCGGCGCGAACCATCCGGTCGCGCAAAAGCAGTTCACCCATGTCCCAGCGGCCGTTGCTGTTTTTATCGTAAAACACCCGGCCGCTGATACGGATGCGGTCGGCCAACAGACGCACGATGCCCGGCCCGCGGTTGCGGCCATCTAGCCAGATGCCCGGGCCTGACAGAATCAATTCGTCTCTGAGGCGGTTGGCGCGGGTAAAGAGGTTCTGGCGCGGAGAAAGTTCATCCGGAAACCATTGTCCAAGGGTGAAAAATGCGGCATTGAAAGGCCCGCTAAAATGAAAGCGCCCCAGCGCCAGCAACCCGCCTTTCCAGTCGGCGAGCGCCGTAACATCTCCAAGGCTGTCGAGCCCTTTGCGCAGGGCTTCGGGTTTGCCGTTGAGGCGCATCAAGGTTCGCGTCTGATTGGAATCGATCCCGAAGGCATAGATATTGCCAGCGGCAAGAAAAATGTTCTTCGTGAGCAGCAAGCCGCTGTTGCGGGTTGAAATGGAATTATTTCTGAGGGAAGCAAGCCCGTTCATTGATTGACCGGCAAAGCGGCGGAATGTGCCTGCAAGCCATAAGTCAGTGCCGTTGGCTATGAGTTTATTCACGGGGCCATCTGTTCCGGCTGCAGCGGTAAGGGCTCTGGCGAATCCGGTGCCATTGAAAGTTGTCAGATGGGTGAATTCACTGCCGGCAACCTGGTTGAATCGGCCGCCTATGAAGAGGTTCTCTTCAAATACAGCCAGGCTGTGTATAGCAGGAGGCTCAGGTTGTGTATTGCTGAAAGCAGCCAAGCCGGTCCACATGCGGCCGTTCAGGGAAGCAAGGCAAGTGTGGCGGCGGTCGGCAGCGATGACAAAGCCACCGGCCGCGAACAGCTTTCCTTTATAAACAGCCAGGTCGTGAATCTGTCCGCCCTTCAGTATGCGGAAGGATGGCAGATTGTACCAGATACGTCCGTCGAATTTCCCTACATGCACAAGGTCTGAACTGTCGTTGAGAGGAGCCGTCCATGCAGCATACAAAGCCCCGTCGAGCACCCGCGTAACAGGGTTGCTTTCGAGTTCAAGCCGGAGTGGAATACCGAGCTGCGCCTTGAGTCCGGCGCTCAACACAGAAACCAGGATGAATAATCCTGCCTTACCGAGTGTTTTTTTACCTGCCGATTTCTTCCTCACCATGTGAACAGCATTTGCATGTGTAAATATCCGAAGTTCTGCCGCATTCCCACCTGATTCTGCGCAGGTTTTATTCTTCCCAATTGGGTGCCTGAGTTCCAAAGCCCTTGCAATGTCCAATGGTTGTTGAGTTTTCTGTATGCTCCGACCCCTATGCTGCCGCTTCCCTGCCAGCGGCTGATGGCGGTTTTGGCCAATGGCGCGGTGAGACCGTAAATGCCGCCGTTGAATTGCTGTTGCGACCAGGTGCGGTCGTTTTGCGGATTAACAGTGGTTCCGCTAACCAGCGACCAGCGTTCGAGGCGAACCCCGCCTTGCAAGACGATACCCGATTTGGGGTTCAGGGCAATGGTGCGAGTCCATTGGAGTGGTATCGCAATACTGCGCATGCGCATTTCAGTCTGTACCTGCATTTGTGTATCGCGGTAGCGCACCGGAACCCAGAACAGGGTATCGCCCGGCACATTGCGGTAGGGGAATGAATCGCTTACGATGCGTGTGGTGTAGTTCCAGTTGGTACGGCGCGGTGTCAAATCCATGCCGGCCTGAATACCACTTTGAAGGTGGAATTTTCCGACCGGAATGGCATAAAGCGCCTGAACACCGCCAAAGAAACCTGGGCTGCTGCCTCGTTCCGCGAGCGTTTTTCCCTGCCAATCGCTGCCAGCAGGGCCATTTTGTAGCCTGGATTGATTGAATCCGGTTACGGGGCCGAAGGCGACATATGGTTTGAGCAGACGTGAATACAAATCGCGGATGGGCTTATTGCTGCGCCAGCTCAGCGCATTTGCCATGGCAGGCCTGGAGCTGAACTGTGAGATTTGAATCCTCCGCACCGGCAGGCTGAGGAATTCCAGTTCCGTTTCGCTACTTTCGTTCGCAACCGGTTGGGAATTGCTGCCCTCCGTGCCACTGCCGGAGCGGGAGTATTCATGGCTTTCTGTCTCGGGTGCGCTTCCGGATTGACCGGTGGTGCGCGGTAGCTTTTCCCTCCGGTTATCTTCGATGCTACGAGCCGCTTCTGATGCATCCGTCAAGGTTGGCTTGGCACTTGCCACGGCAGTTTGGATACGTAGGGTTTCGGGTGTTTGGGTTTTAGTAGTCTTTTTTTGGGCTGATGGTTTCAGTTCTGTATGGTTTCCATTCCACCACAGCCAGGTGCCGAAACACAACAGCAATACAGCGGGGATAAACCACAGCCATGCGCCGCGTCTTTTCCTTTGCACGCGCCCGCTGACTGCTGCCCAGTCGGCATCGTTTACCGGCAGTTCATGGTTGTTGAACAACTGCCTGAAGGTCTCTTCTATGTCGGGCTTCGGCTTGTTCACGGGTGGCGTTGGATGAGGATTTCCTGCAGCTGTTTTCTGGCCCGGGCGTATTGCGATTTGCTGGTTCCTTCAGAAATCTGAAGGGCATCTGCGATTTGCCTATGGGTCATGCCTTCGATGGCGTAGAGGTTGAACACCATGCGGTAGCCGGGTGGCAGTTGGTCGAGCGCTTCAAGCGCTTCTTCCGGAGAACATGGGAAACCGGCATTGTCGTCATAGGTGTCGGTTTCCGGTTCGTGATGGGTATCGTCGCTGAACATTCCCGCATAGCGCGTACTCTTCTTGAACTGGTCGATGGCCGTATTGATGAAGATACGGGTCATCCAGGTTTCAAGGGCGCTGTCGCCGCGGTATTTGGAAATGGTCTGTAGCACTTTTACAAATCCGTCTTGCAAGGCGTCTCGGGCGTCGTCCAGGTTGCTGCAATACCGCCTGCAGATGGAAAGCATGCGTGGCCCGTAGCGCCTGAACAACTGTTCCTGCGCATGCGGATCGCCTTTCCTGCAGCCCGATATGAGTTCCTGGAGGTCATTCACCCATTTCTCCCTGTCTGCCATTTTGGTCTGCTACGTTAGACAAAGGTTGCACCGTTTCATCATCTTTTTGATTTCCTGCGTTAATTCGCCTTTGATGAATCTGAACAGCAAAGGTTTATGGATAGGCGCCGCAACGGTGCTGCTCGCGGTTGCCGGGGGCATTTGGTTCTTCGGTGGAAGCGATAAACTTCCTTCCTATATCCCCGACGACGCCGGAATGGTGATGCGTTTCGATCCCAAAGAGATGATCCGCGGGATGGATATGGAGAAAATTGGCAAGAACAGCGGGCTGAAAGATCTCGAAGACAAACTGGAAGAAGAAGACGCCATGTTGATGAAGCTCCTCATGAAGGGGTTCCGCAACCCGGAAAAGACCGGCATCCGATGGAGCAAGTCTTTTTACGTGTTTGCCCGCTCTGAAAAAGGCAAGGAGTATGTTGCCGTTATGTTGCCTGTGAAAGACCAGGAAGTGCTCAAAACCTTTGTTGACCGCGAACTTCCCGGTGATGCCAAAATCAAATTCCGCGACGATATGGCCTATGTGCAGACTGGTTACCGCGAAGCCTGGGGCTGGAACAACGATGTGCTGATGGTAGTGTTTATGGACGGAAGAAGGCATACCGACCTGATCCAGGATCACCTGAACAAAACCTACGATGCGTGTATGGACAAAAAGCCGGAGTTCAAGAAAATCATCGGCAAGAAGGCAGATATCGCGATGTATGTGAACACCAAGACCAGCTTCTTCAAGGAAATGATGCGCGAAGCGGGTCGGGGTATGACGAAAGGTCTTGCCGGGCAGAATTTGGTTTATGCGGGTGCATACCTAAATTTTGATCAGGGCGAAATGAACATGGAAGGAATGAACCTGGATGCGGATGGCAAAAAAGTAGCTGTCGATTACATGAAAGAAGGTGCATTGCCGGAAAAAATCATCGGCACACCCGATGGCAAGGCGCCACTGTTTCATCTGGCTATGAATATTGAGTGGATGCCAATGATGAAAGCCATTGCCGGCAGCATGCCAGACGAAGAAATTCCCGCTGAAATGATGGACATTCTGAAGGAAGTTGACAACGGTATTTGTATTCAGGCCAGTGCCACACGCCTGCCGATGATTGCTGATACCACATGGACCGATTGGGGTTATCCGATGGTGCGCAAACCCAATCCAATCGGTGTAACAATTCGTATCCCGGTGAAAGCCAACACACCCAAACTTGATACCGCGCTGAGCCAGGGCGGACAAGCCGGAATCAGTCAGGCAACATCAATTTTCTGGAGCAAACAGTTCAGTGTAAGCCGCCCTCCGGGCATGTTGCGCATGTTGATGGACCAGGAGGAGAGCGGAACCCTGAAGGCCTGGAAAGACGATCGCCTGCCTGATGATTTTGCTTCAAAACCGGTACAGATTTGGGTCGATCTGAGTCCAAAAAACAATCCCTTGCTCAATGGTGAATCCGATGCCTTGGGCCGTGGCACAGAGAAAGTAGCTGATGCCTTGGGTAAGTTTTCGCATATCGTTGGTTGGACTGATAAGGATGAAAGCGTAGTGAGGATAGTGCTCAAAGACAAGGAAGAGCATTTCCTCAGCGCCCTCTTTGAAATGATCGGCGACCTGAACGAGGATGCTAACATTTGAGCGGCTGGTTCCGGCTCCGCTGGAAGGAAACACAGATTCTGACAGTATCTGGCAGAAAGGCGTGAGCTTTACTCCCGGCAATCTGTACAGCGTTTAT
>Ga0315901_10003218_pt1 | contig 21378 bp, 35 predicted proteins | sample LakEriMetagenome_10_FD_203761 | JGI IMG/M metagenome (GOLD analysis project Ga0315901, IMG submission 203761) | Freshwater fungal communities from buoy surface, Lake Erie, Ohio, United States - Buoy 2 MA116 | ecosystem: Environmental > Aquatic > Freshwater > Lake | place: USA: Lake Erie, Ohio... | reverse complement strand
ATTCATTTCCTATTAAGTCCAGTATGTAGTTTCTCAAAGTCAGCAAGCCAGAGGCGGCAAATGCGGACTCTTTCGTAGATTTTTTCTATTACTGAGTCGTCTCTTTCTACCTTAAAGCGCACAACCCGCTCTTCTTCAGGGATTTCATCAAAGATCATATTGTTTTCCAGCTTTTCTATGGCTTCGAGGTACTCCGGGTTCTGTTCTGTTGCCGGATTAAGTAAGTAGAAGATGCGTTTTTTCTCGGAATTTATGATTTCATCGGGCATTGACACTAAACAGTAGGCGATTTCTGCTTCCGTAGCTCCAGTAAGTGCCATATAACCTTGGACTTGGTAGTAGTAATTCGAGTCTAGTGGGTTTCCTATCTTAGAGAGTAGGCTTGCTCCATCCCAAGAGGACTTTATGTCTATGATTTTCTTGGTGTCGGGGGAAGTTGTGGCTATAATATCGGGGGTTCCGCAGATAAATTCGTTTTTAAAGTAGCTTTCATTCTTGGAATAAAGCGCTCCATCAAGCCTATTTAGTAGTTTTATACTATTGTCCTCTACCGAAACGCCTTTCATAGTGTATTTTGACCTCTCAGATCCGCCAACTGTCTCTTTTCCGTACTTATGAAAGACATAAAGTTCCTTTAGGTAGCTCTTTGCGGTGTCTGATAGTTCGGGAGGGGCGTTTTTCTTAGCCAGTAGTGTCTGGTAGGTGAGTTCTTGTTTTTCTGTGCGCTGGGGAAGTCCTGATAGGCGGTCAAGTTCTTCAGCCTGTTTTTCGGTAAGTACCGTACCCTTTCCGGGTGTCATAACTTTGCCAATACAAGAGCATCTTACAAGTAAATTATCCCAATTCATATTGTTTTTTTTAAAATTTCGGTTATTTTTTTTGGTCAATTGACTTTAATTCCCTAAACTTTTCTTCGTAAATCGCCTGAATTTCGTGTGAAACACTTTTTGAATACACTAATTTTCTGAAAGTTTTGAGTTCTTCAAGATTTTTTACTGATTTTAATGTTTCCGGAAGTGATTCTAGTCTCTCTTCCAAGTTTTCTTTTGGTGCCTCGGAGATTTCCTGATCCTCTACTTTATTTAAGTACTTTCCGAAAAGTCCTCCTAGTTGCTTGAGGGCATTTTTTGCTGCCATTGATGAGGCCTTTGGAGTAGCAAGCTCTAGTCCTTGTAGGTTGGGGGAAGTCACAGAGGCGATACCTGTTACGTGATGGTAGCCGTAGTTGCCACAAAGGACGTATTCTACGGTCACGGAGACGCTAAATTTGCCCAGTTTATCCTGAATGATAATTGGGTTAGATATGCTACCGATAGCGCTTCCTTGGCCAAATATACGCTTTGCAGTAGCCTCCATTAGCTCAAGGGGAAGGGTTTTGTAAGTGCCTTCCTTTAATTGTGAGGGAAGTTCTAGTATCCAAGACGCTGGCGGCTCGTAGCGGTCTATCATTTCAAGCACGTCAGAAAGAGAGTCTTGACCTTCGGCAAATTCGGCGATACGGTTAAAGATACCTTCGCCATCTGCAAGCAGGTGCAGGGTTGTTTGTGTCATATCTTGTTATTGTTGTTTACTAAAAAAAGCCGCCCGTATAGAAATACAGGCGGGTTTCCTAAATCCATTAACCAAACCTATGAAAAAACCTATGATCAGACACGAAGGTAATACGGGTTAAATTTAATTCCAAATTTTTTTTGGAAAAAGTTTGGGGAACTTTTACACATCGGAATCGTAACTTTGTAAGCAGCGTTTTTCTTGTTATTGTTTGTGTAGCCCCTCTTATTCTTAAGAGGGGTTTTTGCTGCGGGCATACTCTTAGAGGGGACACCCGCGCGCCGCGCGGGTGTGGGTTTTTTGGGGCTTCGGTTTTGCCTTACGGGGTGGGGTGTTTTTTTTGCCTTTGCTGAATGTTGCGGGAAGTTATGCCGATAGTTGCGGGGGGTGGGGTTGGTCTTGTCCTTGCCTTGTTCCCTTGCTTCTATTGTGTCCGTTGTGTTGCGGGAAGTCGTGCCACTCAGTAGATGTATGGGGGCGGGGGTGGTGTTCCCCCCTTGTGTGTATTGTTCCTCTCTCTTCTTCTTCTCTTTCTTTTGTTTCTTGTGTTGTGGGGGAAGATACGGCACCGATAGGGGGATACCCTGAGGTTGTCAATTGTAAATAAGTACAAATACTTGTTGTCAATTAGCAACCCGTTTTTTATCTTTGCTTTATGAAGATTATTTCTATAACCAAGTACGCTAAATCGCTTGGTCTTACGAGGCAGGCAATTGTAAAAAGAATAAAGATGAATAACCCATTACCCGGAGTTAAGGCTTATTACAAGTCTGGAAGCGGAAAGACGTCCCACTTTATCCTTGTTTTAGAATAACTTTGCATCTATGAAAAAGATTTTATCAATCGCCGTACTTACCTGTATCGCGACTTCCCTGACATCTTGCGTAACTATCCAAAAGCAATATGTAGACGGTAAAGTTCTTCGTGATTCCACAAAGGTCTTTATAGGAATTGAGTTCCGTAAAGGAAACTAATTACCGCACCATTTAATAACGGGACTCTTGGTCGGGTTTCGGCGGTAAAGAAGAAAGCCGAGGTTATTTCCTCGGCTTCTTTTGTGATGAAAAGTAATTAGGTGCTACTTGTAAATACATTCTATCCATCCTCTTGCCATATTTATTGCGCCAGCCCAGAATGATGCTTTTTCTGTTTGATAGGCCCTTATACCTTGAAGAGGTGATAAAATCATTATTGTAGTCGTACAGCGTTATTGTTCCCTCCATTAAAAGGGTAAATCCGTAGCATCATCTTCTACTTGTTCTTGTGTTTGTGTAGCCTCTCCAGCAAAAGTTTTAGATATCCAATTTTTCCAGTATTCAATTTGTTTTGAGTTATCATAGCGCGTTTCTCCTTTGAAGGTTACTGTTTCAAGTTGGGGAAGATCTCCCGGAGCATCTTTAGTGTGTGCGTGCTTTAAGAATTTTCCATTTTGAGAAACAAAGCAACCTGCCATACTTTTACCTCTTTCATCTTTTTTAAATGATGGCTGGATATAAACCTCTTCTTTTGGATTGCCGTTTTTTAACGCATTACAAAAGTTTCTAAAATACCCGCTATCAACGTGCATCTGTAAGATAAAGTTTTCATCAACGTAACTAATGTGGATAGCGGCCTTTTCGTAAGGCTTACCCTCGTACTCGTCCTTGATAAACTCAATCTTTGAAATTGTACCCTTAACGCCGTCAAAGGTTTCGAGGACACCATTTTTCTTTGACACCAATTTCCCTTCTTTGATGTTTAAGTAAGTAACCCCTTCTGTTTTTTTAATAAGACCAGACATAATAAAACCGGTTAACGAGAGCCGGTATCGTTTAAATCGTTTGAGTAAGTTTTATCATAATATTCACTTCCGTTTATCCAGAACATATACGACTCTCCAGCAAGTGCGCCGTCTTCCCACGCATTTACTACTTCTTTACGAGAATCGTTATACATTTCTTCTAATACCTTTTCGGGTATATTAATTTGATATTTTTCAATAACCCATTTAGCAAACCTTTTAATTGTCGGTTCCATTTTTATCTGATTTAAGTTTTAACTTGTTAATCATAATCTCTATGTTGGGGAAGTTCTCACACAGATCCGTTAACTCCAAGTTTATCTTAAATATCCGACTTGCTACCGCTTCGTCTATTTCTCCTTCTACGCCAGTCATAATATTTCGGTATGTATTACCCCCAAGATATCTATACAGATTATTGTTTTGTATGTTTCTAACTATTGCCATTAAACAGATTTTAAATCTATTACTATAGTATGGGGGGCTTTTCTGTTCCCTCCAAAATAAGGGCGAAGAAGATAGCCAATACTTTTTGGCTTTAAATAAACAGAAAACATTCTACCCGCCGCGTCAATTGTGTGTTCCCCGTCCTCAATATATATTTTAAAATAATACAGCATACCAATATCAACGCTTCTTAAGTATGAGTATTGCCTAACACCATCAGCATACCAATAAGCCCATAACTGTATCTTCCCCGACACTAAATCATAATTCCATCCTATTCTCACAGAACTATCGTGATGATGAGGAAAATATCCTATACCAAATAGTTTATTAATATCCCCCTGATCGTTGCCAATATCATATCTACAAGATTCCGTAAAAGCAACTCTGTATACTAATAACTTTGGTTTAATTAGTAAAAGAGGAAATCTAAATGGGGCGTGAGTGTCTTTTTGTATTTTCATTTTGGGTTAGATTAAAAAGGCGCTTCAGTATCTCCATCCTTGTATGGTAGCCATTGCTTTGATATTTCTCCTTGTGTTATGTTTTCTGGGTTGTGGGAAGACGTGGCCTTGCGAGCAATTTTCATATCACAATAAAACTGACCACTAACGGGATGACAATATCTTTTTGTTCTCCAATCTAAATAAATCCCAAAGTGCCCTAGCTGTCCTCCCGTTCTTTTTCTTTTAACCTTTTGAATATACACCTCAACCTCTTTACTGTTTTTATCTTCGTGAAACCTTGGTCTATAGTATGATATAATTTGATCAACCTTATTACCCCACATAGCGCCACCAGCAAGATCATACATATCGGCAATAGGCAGCGACTTGTCTTCTCTATAGGTTGGGCTTTTAGGATGAGCAATTATATTATAACAAATTCCATTAAGTAGCGCAAATCTTTTTATATCCTTTAATACACTTGATAAGTATTGGTCTTCTCTTTGATAAGACCTTTGCATCGAATCAAGTTGATTGAATGGATCAATCATTACACCGTCTAATCCTTTTTTTAAAATTAAGTATCTAAACTTTTCGTGCACCGATTCAATATCGTGTTCGTTTTCTGGATAGACAAAAAATATATGCTCTCCTATAAATTTACAAGCCTCCGTATATTCTTCTTCTGTCATATTTGAAGTCCACTTACCTAAATACATTTCAACTAAGTCATCATAAAAATCATTTGCGGGATAATTCTCTGGACTAAATATTGCCCACTTCCAACCATCCCAAATGCTTTTAGTAAGCATTAGTTGAAGCATAAAGGTTGACTTACCCGCGTTAGCATATCCAGTACATAGATTTATATCACCTTTTTTCCATCTAAAATACTCATCCATTTCTCCAAAATTAGTCGGCGGGGCAACTTGAACACCTCGTTTAAAATTGTCCAACATTGAAGAAAAAATATCCTCAACATAAAAAATGCCTTCAACCGGAATTTCTTGAGAACTCAATACGAGCGATTTTAAGGCCTCCTTTCCAAAATGGACTAACACCTCATTAAAATCTTTTGGCGCGAAATTTGGGCCGTTTCCGTGCGTCTGGTGCGATTTTAAGATTTCCCACCTCACCGTTCGGCATTTTTCAACCCCAAGTCGGCGAATCAGCTCGTCCCGAAGTGCCTGACCGGGGGCGTCGTTATCGGTCGCTATCACGAATTCTTCAATAGTGCTTAAATACTCTGCGCTGTTGTCCAGATACTCCAATCGCTGGCTTCCTGCGCTTGCCCCATTTGGAACCGAAATAACAGCAAATCTTCCAAGTTCGTGTTCCACCACCTCACCATCCGCATTGCAAGCAGGCTCGTAGTTTTTCCCAAAACCAGCTTCGTATGCGGAAAGAGCATCAATCTCACCTTCCACGATAATTGCGCAACGTCTTCCTTCTAAAGTTTGCATCCCGAAAAAAATCAATTCAGCATCTTTTACCAAGCGAAAATTCTTTTTCCCATCGCGATATTTTGCATTTACGATTTCGCTATTACGAATGTAGGGGAACACGATACAGCGCTCTTTTTTCTGGGTTTGCGGCATCCACTCTTCTTTGCCGTGAATAAAGAATTTTTTCAATGTAGCCTCACTTATTCCCCGACCTTCAAAATACTTTTTTACTCTGTCATTTAGCTCAATATTTTTGAGCATATCCTGACTTGGTTTTTCAAATTTTTTCAAACTTTCCTTAACCACAAAAGCCCTAACATTCCCCTTCCATCCGCAGTTGTGACAGTTGTAGTCGCCCTGAGAAATACTAACCGAAAGACAGGGATCTGTTTTTTTTCTTCTGCCCTCTGAGCATTGTGGGCAGGTTGTTTTTTCTTGGCCGCTTCTCTTGCGAAGCCTGATTCCGAGTTTAGTAAGCTGGTCGTAGTACATTTTTGTTTTTTAAAAAATTTCCCCTTGATAAATTTCGTAGTAATTAATTTTTCTTTCGGCTAAAAGTTTTTTCTGCTCTTCACCCAATTCCTGCCAAACCGTGCCGTCTTCGGTGAAGTATGCCCGACCTAAATCCAAATCGCAAAAGTTTGCACCTTTTTTCAAAGTTTTTCCCCCATACCCCCTTTTCAAAGAATTTCTAATTCCATTTATATTTTCATTTTCATTTTCATTTTCCATATGTGAGGTCAAGTGACCTCTCATATGAGCTTCTTTTTTTGAGTATTGATTTTTGCCTGTTTTATTGTTTACGCGACTCTGTATGAACGACTTACGCTTCTCTTTTTCCTCGTTAAGTCTGGCATTAAAGTACATTCCATTTTCATCAACCTGAAATTTATCCTTAATTTTAACCCAAATCCGACCAAACGATTGACCTAACATATGGGCAATCATATCTTCGGTCATATGACCTCTATTAAATTGAAGAATTAGTACGTCCATATAAGCCCCTTTTTCCTCAAAAGTCATCCCAATTGTGCCTCCAAGCCAGTCGCCGGGATAGAATAAAAATGCTGGATCTTTAGCCATTTTATTTAGAATTTAATAAGGTTGGCTTGCCCATAACGCTGCTAAACCAAGCTCGATGAAGAGAAGGTACGTTACGGGACAAGCCAGTATTTTGAAATATGTTAATTGAGTTAATAACATCGAAACCTAGTTTAGCGAAACGAATATACACCACAACTTCCCAAACTTCCAAAAAAAAATTTTTAGATAACAGAAACCCCTCTTTCTGACACCACTTTTGAGGCCGCTTCATTAGCTTTTTCTATAGCAAAGTTTATTGACCTTCTTTGCATATAATAATAGGCTAATACGGCTAAGAATGTATCTCCTGCACCACTTACATCTATGGTTACTTTTTTTGTGCTGGGGAAGTCTTGGTTGTTGTGAGTAGCTCCATTACCACCCTTTGTAATAATAATTTTATCAAGATACCCTTCTGCGAACATTTTATTTTTTTCGTACTCCGACTCATTGAATTTAACAAAATCAATCTGATCAAATATTACAGGGGTAAGCTTTTTCTTAGTATCTAAAAAAACAATAGCGCCATCTCTTTTTTCTTGGCAAATTTGATAAATATCGTTTAGCGATAAATAACCTTTATCATAATCTGAAATTATAATACAATCGGCGCCGTATATAATTTTTTTAAAATGAGAAGTAAACTCTATTGGTCGTGATGTATCGTTTTCGTCAATTCGTATGAAATAATGATTTGATTTATCATCAACATATCTTGTCTTCCTTATTTCTTCGTGGCAAAAATGACCTATGATGCTTGACTTTTTTTCTATTAATGAAAAAAGATTATTGTAAACATTTTGCGCCATACCGCCATTTTCTGTAATTCGGTTTGGTTTAAATATAGGAACGGGTGCTTCTGGGCTAAGCCTTGTGACTTCCCCATACACAAAAACATCTCTACATTTTTCCCCTATAACTAAAAAGTTCATAACTCTTCAATCCTCTTGGTTTTATCGCATATCATTAGGTCGTATGCTGGTTTATGGTTCATTATTAAGTCGTGAAATTTACAACCCCATCCTATAAGTTGGTTATATGTTAAATCAGAATAATCTTTTCCAGAGTTCTGTCCTCTTGCCGTATAATAAGTAATTCTATTTCCCTCTTCATAAAGAGCGTTTATTTTGTCTATGTGCTGGGGGATTGGCGACGCTTCATCATATCTTCCCCCAACACTATCACAAATCGTTCCGTCTATGTCTACGTATATATTCACTATTTAACTTTTTTTCAAGTATGTCAGCAATCCTTATAGCTTCATCACAAACCTCATCAGGAGAATCTTGATCTGTCGCTGTTGCTAAAAGAATTGGTAAGACCTGTATAGCTATATGGTCTCTAACACTAAGGTCTTTAGCTTTTAATTTTAATCTCCTTTCCATACTCTGTAACTATCGGAATCAAAATGTTGTGTAGATATCTCAAATATTTCTCCGTCACGAAGCGCCTTTAGTTGATGAGGCATACCAATAGGAATTGTAACAACGTCTTGTTCGTACAAGGTTTGTATGTGCTTGTCACCCGTTTCTGTATCAATCCAAGAAAATAAAAACTCCCCCTTAACTACATACCAAGTTTCTTGCTTAATTAAGTGGTAGTGCATACTAAACTGGCAACCGCTATTAAAGACAAGAATCTTGCCGCAATAAAGATCATTGTTTACTATAACAATCTCGCCACCCCAACCCTTAGGGACTTGGCAACAATCGGTACAAATCGGCTTTTTATCCATATTTAATTTTGTTTATTACTTCTGTAGTAGAGTGTAATGATTTTGGGAAAAACACAATTCTCTTTGCGTTTTCTGCTCCAATTATGGTTCTGTCTTTATACTCATCACCAATAACCAAAAAGTCGGGTTTTAATTTTTTTGTAATTGATCGTAAATCCCAGTCGGTTTCAAAGATGTAAACCTTTTTAATAAAAGAAAAAGCGGAAAGCATATCAGCCCTAAACCCTTCATCGTGTATTGGTCTGCCGGGGCCTTTTGCTTTTCTTACTCTTTCGTCAGAATCTATGCCTACGTGCAAGTTACCAAGGGTTGCTGCATAACGAAGAAGTTCAAAGTGTCCCGGATGCAGTATATCAAAGCATCCATTAACCCAAACCGTTTTTTTGCGTATCATATATTTGCGTTTTTAGGGAGATCAAGTCTTGGCAAGACTTCTTCTTTTATTGCATTGGTTACAGATCCGTACTTAGCAACAACAGCTTCTTTATCTTCTTTTTTTAAATAAACAGACACAAGCGTTACTTTATCTCCTTCCTTTAATGGCTTACGTCCCTTTTTTTTCGTTTCCATAATTTTATTATTTATCAAAAAATGTGTGTTTAAATGCTTTGTATATTACAATACAACAAATAACTGAACATACGATTATATAAGTTTTCATAGCGCTATGTCTGGGAAGTGACGGCGCTCATCATCCGCCAAATCTCCGTAAAGTATTTGTAATCTTTCTTTAATTTCTGGCCAACACCCCCACTTCGCTATATCTTCCCACGCACTATTATCAAACTTATAGTGGCAATCTGGACAAAGCTCAATCCAATTGTTAGAATGTGTAGCTACGCTTGGTGCTACTGTTTTTCTTTTTGCAAGTAGGTGGCAAATAGAATGAATGGCCAACTCATAGATCTTTGTCGTGGTCGGCTTTCCACACTCTGCGCAATTACCACCCATTTCTTTTTGACGTTCTTTATACCATTTAACAAGTTCGGTATCGTCTCCCGCTCTTTGCTTGCGGTCTTCTTTTTCTTCTTGTAATTTCTTTTTTGATTTTTTGGGAATAGAATATTTTTTAGGCGTCTTGGGAACTCCTGCCTGCCTTTTTAATTCTCTTATCTGTTCTATGCCCATAATCGGCTACTAATATAATAAACTATCTTATTTAATCAAAATCTAAACAAAAATATATAAAAAAATTGGTTAACCAAATAAATTGTAAAATTTTTTGTAAAATTCTTTTTAATGCTTATTTTTGCAGTATGGAAAACGCAGAAACATACACTCCCCCTTCGCCAAGCGAAGAGGAAGTAAAATGGGTTAGACTTCTTGCAACGGGCGAAAAAGCCAAGGGTGTGGCCGAAAAACTAGGACTTAACAAAAACACATTCGCCTACAAGCTACAGTTACTTAGGGCAAAGTTTAATTGCAAGAACACCACGCAGCTCGTATCTTATTTTATCACAAACAAATACATAGACTAATGAAAGAGAAAATTAACGTAGATAAGCTTGTAAAAGAGCTTAATAAAGGAGACGTTGCCGAACAGGTTGCGGTTTTAAAGTTTCTAAAAGAACAGGTTGCGCAAAAGTTACAGGCAAAGCAAGAAGAGCTTGCAGCGCTTAATCAATCCCTATAATAAAAAATCCGACCATAATGGGCCGGACTTTTATAAATAGGGTAAACCTATTAGGCGTTAGCCAAAGACTGTACTTGAGCAACAGTTCTGTCGGTAAAGTACTTCGTAGAGATTTGATTCAATCCCTGTGGAAAAACTTCAACAACAGCGTTACATTGTACTTGAGCTACACCTCTTGTCTGAGTTGTTGGATAAACGTGAATACCTTGGTTGCCGAACAAGTTAGCTTGTCCACCAGCCGCAGCAATTTCAGTCGCTCCACCGGGTGCGTCTATACCATAGACTTGCACCAAGAAAAGATTAGTTGGCATTGTTTACAATTTAAGCCGTGAAGAAAACTCTTCGCAAACGCTTGCGAAATATCATAACAAAATTATGCAAAATCCTTTAAAGTGTAAAACATCTTCGCCTTCTGGAGACCTGATTAGTTTTATGGCAGGACTTAAGAAGATGTGGGAAGATACGGGCAGGAAAACGATAGTGTACCAAAGAATAGGTATGCCGGGGGCTGGATACGATGGGAGTATACACCCGTTTAAAAATGAATTTGATGAGCCGATATGTATGTCGGACTATATGTTTGATAATTTAAAAAGACTCATAACTTCCCAGCCATACATAGAAGATTTTTGTAAGTACGCGGGGGAAGTCGTGGATATTGACTTTGATTTAATTAGGCAAGAAAGATACACGAATCAACCAAGAGGAAGTCTTAACAGATGGTTTAATTATGTTTTTCCCCAGATGGCCTCTGACCTTTCCCAACCTTATTTAAATGTCAAGGCAAAGAAGAATGACAAGATTATTATAAACTTTACCCAGCGCTACAGAAATCATCTTATTAACTACTTTTTTTTAAAGGAACACCAAGACAGGATTGTGTTTGCTGGGCTTGAAAACGAAAGGGATCTTTTTTGCAGAACTTGGGACTTAGACATCCCAAGGCTTGAGGTTGATGATTTTTACCAGCTAGCGGCTTGGATTAAGGGTTGTAAATTCTTTTTGGGCAACCAAAGCTTTTGCTTTCAGCTTGCAGAGGCGATGAAAGTTAATCGTATCTTAGAGCTGTTCCCAATGATGCCAAATGTAATACCGATAGGTAATGGTGGTTATGATTTTTATCATCAAGGAAGTCTTGATTATTATTTTAATAAGTTGGCAAAATGATACACGAATTTAAAACACCAATTCCCGTACACACGCCTCACGGAGAAGGTGACGCCCTTTTGCTTATAGACTACGGAATTGACGTTAATACAGTTTGGCTTGTTAGGCTTAAGGGTGGAGTAGTATTGCACTACCTATCTGAAGATATTCGGGTGTACGGCAACCCAATGTACGGAAGTGGATTTGATATTGAAATACCAATAAACTGGAAACAATGAGAAAAGTAAGAGCTAAAAAACTTAGGAAGTTAGCGGAAATTATTACCACATCTTCCCCCGACTTAATGAAAAAAGTTTATCGCAGACTTAAAAAAACTTGGAGTGCGAACAAAGCTAAGTAGAGTAACATTAATTTGTATTGATTGCTCTCGTCACGGCGAAGCGCTTGTTGCTATACAAAAAAGTATGGAGCAATGCGACTTTGCTTCTGTTAAGTTTTTGACAGACCGGGATATGGACTTGGGGTATAAAATACAGGTAATAAAAATATTACCTATAAAATCCAAAGAAGAATACTCTCGTTTTGTTGTAAAGGAGCTTTATAAATATATAAATACGGAGTTTTGTCTTGTAATTCAGCACGACGGCTATGTTCTAAACGGTAATTCGTGGAGTGATGATTTTTATAATTACGATTACATTGGCGCGCCTTGGCTTTATACAGATGGCCGTAATGTAGGGAACGGAGGGTTTTCCTTAAGATCGTTTAGGCTACAAACCATTATTGCGACAGATAAGAATATAGAAATAACATCTCCCGAAGATGAAATTATTGCTAGATTATACCGATACTATTTAGAAAATGGATACGGTTTCAAGTTTGCTGATGAAGAAACCGCCGATAAGTTTGCCTATGAGCTTCGTCCGCCAATTTACGACACCTTCGGTTTTCACGGCAGATTCCATAAGCCGTATCAAAAAACGGTAGTGATAAAAAGACAAGCATCAATGGGTGATGTAATACTTGTTGAACCCATCTTGCATTATTTTTATAAAAAGGGATACCGAGTAGTGCTTGATACGCTTGAGCAATTCTATATGCTGTTTGTAAACCATTACTTCCCCGTACAGCATCCCAAAACAATAAATAAAAGCCTTTTAGCCACAGCCGAGTTTTATAATTTAGATATGGCCTATGAGTCTTTCCCAAAACAAAATAGATTACTTACTTATTATCAATACTGCGGGATTAAAGACGGGGAGATGAGAAACCCCAAATTGCACGTAGGATTTGAAATAAATGAAGCAACCAAGTTATCTCCAAAATATTGCGTAATACACCTTGAGGGGATAAAACAATCAGGAAGAAATATATTTGGAGTTGACTGGGAAAGCGTTGTGGCTAATATTCAAGCAAGAGGATATACGGTATTCCAAGTTGGAAAAAGAAATGTGCCGTTAATTAAAAATGCTATTTACCTAAACACAATGAACGAGAACTTTTTGTGCTGGGCGGTGGGAAGTGCTGACTTCTTTATTGGAATAGATAGTGGAGTAAGCCACGTAGCGTCAGCATTTAATGTTCCGTCTATTCTTTTTTTCGGCAATACCAATCCAGAAATAGTACACGCAGAGCTATCTAATAAGGTGGTACTAACGAATCACGTTAGTAGTAGCCCAATATGTAACAAACCCTATTGCTGGCATGAACAAATAGGTGTTGAAAGTGAGCCTTGTTATATCAACGAAACAATGCCTCCTTGCGCTGTATACTCTACAGCTAAAGTTTTGGAAGCCATAGATTCGGTACAAAAATTAATAAAATAATATGCCTTCAGAAGCTTCAAAAATTAAGCACAAAATTGAAAAGTATTTGGTTGGGGAGGTTGTGGATATTGGTTGCGGGGATGATCTTGTTTGCCCGCAAGCGGTCGGGATTGATGGCCGTCAGTTCCCCCACGTCCAAAAATTAACAAGTAGTTTGTATGGCCTTGATACCCAATTCCCAGAATTAGTAGAAAAGTTTGATTGTTGTTTTAGCTCCCACGTATTAGAGCATCTACCCGATTCTTTTAGGGCAATATTAGAATGGTCAAAGCTTTTAAAGTCTGGAGGCTATTTTATTCTGTATCTTCCAGATGGCAACTATTACAACAACTATGAAAACAGGGAGCATTTCCACGACACTAAGCACGCGGACTTTATGTTTTGGTTTCGCCGCACCTTTTGTGGGGAAGCCCTAAACTTTACAGGACACCCCTATTTTCTGCCTTATTTTGAAATTATTGAGGACGGTCTTGATGTGGGGGAGGATAGGTACTCTTTTTATTTGGTGGCAAAAAAATGTTAACTTTGGTAAAAGGTATTTTATGCCAAAAATTAGATTTAAAAGCGCCGCTTGGTCTCGTTCTGAAGGTAAGAACCCAAAGGGAGGTTTGAATGAAAAGGGCCGAGCTTCATATAAAGCACAAACAGGAGGAACCCTAAAGGCTCCTGTAAAGTCGGGCGATAATCCTCGCAGAGCAAGCTTTCTTGCTCGTATGGGTGGTATGCCGGGGCCGGAATATAAAGATGGAAAACCAACTCGCTTGCTTTTATCTTTAAGGGCTTGGGGCGCCTCTTCAAAGGCAGACGCCAAAGCAAAAGCTAAAAACATTTCAGAACGTAATAAAAATAAAAAATAATGAAACCTCAGTTAACCGCGAAGCAAAGAGAAGCAGGAATGATAAAGGAGCTTGAAAAAGAAGACTTCTATGGCAAGAAAAAAAAGCCTGCTATAAAGGCAAGTATTAAAGTTGTCAAAGTTGAAAAACCCCTTAGTGTAAAAGAAAGAGAGGCTGGGATGATGAAGGAGCTTGAGAAAGAGGATTTTTATGGCGACAAGAAAAAGCAAGAAAAAGTAAATAAAATGGCTAAAGAAGCTATTTTTGAAATGAAAACAAAAGAAGCTATTGAGCGATTTAAAAAATCGCCAATTATGAGATACAAGAAATAATTCTCGTATATTTACTGACACACAAACAACTTTATGAAGGCCGTAGAGGGCAAAGTAATTATTAGCGTAGATCACGAAAGCAAGAATAGCTACACATTTGAAGGTGGGCTAAAAATAAGACTAGAAAGAAACTGGAATAATCTCAACAAAAGAGAGACGCATCCAGTTAATGCTATTGTAATTGATGGAGATGGGTTAAAGGAGGGTAGTGAAATTCTAATACACCCGAATATGACTCACGACTCTTACAAGATAAACAACTACGCAAGTCTTTCTGGAGAAATAGAGGGAAGCGATATTAAATACTATTCCGTTCCTGTGGAGCAATGTTATGCTTGGTTTGATGAAGAATGGAAGCCGCTAAAGGGCTTTGATTTTGCGTTAAGGGTTTTTAGGCCATACGATGGACTCTTGGATGGTATTGAGCCAAAAGTAATGCCAGATATTTTGTATGCCACAACAGGAGAATTTAAAGGCAAGATTGTTCATACTTTAAAATCCTGCGACTACGAGATAATATTTCAAGGTAGACAAGGTAGAGAAGAAAGTATAATTAGATTCCGTCACTTCCCCGGCGAAGACCACGAAAGAGAAGAGGTTATTGCTGTTCGGGAAGACTTGACAGAGCTTTTAAATAAAGGAAAACTTCTTGTTGGCTTAACACCCATTTCTGCAAAAACTATTGTATGACTGACGCTGGAAAAAAAATTCTTGAAGACAGAATAGCCGAGCTTGAAAAAGAGCTTGAGGGCTATAAAAATAATGGCGTTGAAAAGCTGTTTTACAGTTTGCAAAGAAAGGCAAATGAAATGGCTGACCTATTAAATAGCGTCAATCTTAAGAATGTAAATATTGATGACGCCAAGGATAAGAGTTTTGAGAGGATATTTAAGATACTTGAAAAGAGTAGCGCGGTAAGCGAATCAATACGATCTCTAAGAGAAAGTATAGGGTTTAAGAAAGAAGAGCAAAAAAAACCATTTTTAGAAAGAATTGCAGACGTAAGAAGTTAATTTATGGCAAAGTCAAAATCATCAAGCGACTCAAGAAAAGTAGTCTTTTTTAAGACAAAAGGCGGAAAGGCTAAAAAGTCAAGAAACAAACACGATAGAAAGTCAAGGGTATACAGAGGCCAAGGCAGAGTTTAATGAACTTTGAATTAATATACGGGACAAAATGTAAGCTACCAGATGTTCCCCCGCACGAAAAAATCCTTAATTGGGATAAACCAAAGGATGAGCAGATGTGGGCTAGGGAAGAACTGCCCTCATTTTTTGAAAAGGTTGAATACACGAAGTCTGGTGACCTAATACTTACAGAAGAACAAGAGGATTACGCAATAACAGAACTTGAAAAATGCAAGAAGGGTATTTGGGCTTACATAAATGGAAGCTCTTTTTACATACCCAAAAAATACTATTTCTATCTTCAATGGTGGACGCTAGAGGATGGCTCAAGGCCGGAATACAGAGATTGCGATAGGCGTTATTTTACATTTTTGGAGCATTGGGAAAATGTGCCGTGGGCTTTAGGGGTTATCCGTTCCAAAAAGCGCCGCGAGGGTGCGTCTTCCCAAGCAACATCAAATCTTGTCTACGAGGCAATATTTTACAAGAACTCTAACTGCGGTCTTGTATCTAAGTCTAACGAGGATGGGCGCGCAACCTTTACGGAGATGGTTGCCTATGGGTATAGGCAATTACCCGCCTTTCTAAAGCCCAAGCAGATAAACAGGGAGGATAGCGTTACAGAGCTTGTGTTTGCTCAGAAGGCTTCAAATGTAAAAGAAGGATTTGCTGATGCCCAAAAAGAAGACGAGGGTAATAGGTCTAAGATTAACTACCGCGCGCCTGTACTAAACGCTTATGACCGTGGTCGTATGAGCCGACTACTCTTGGATGAGTTTGGTAAACTAGAAAAAGAGATTCAAGCTTCACAGCTTTTTGCGATTATCTCAAAGACGCTTGTAAAGGGTGTTAAAAGAGTCGGTTTTGTTGAAATGCCTTCTACGGTTAATAAAATGTCTAAAGGGGGTTCTGAGTTCAAGTTGCTTTGGGAAAATGCTGACGTAGACAAAAGAACCCCCACAATTAACAGACTTGTAAGGTATTTTAGTCCATCCTTTGACGGATACGAGGGTTTTATAGATCAATACGGATTCTCTGTCATCAATTCCCCGACACCAGAACAAAAGAAATACCTAGTTGACAAATGGGTTGTAACAGACGAAAACGGGGTTACAATAAGTGAGATTAGTGAAGAGGATATAGAGTTAGGGGCAAAGGCTTATATATTAAAGAGACGCGAAGGAAGAACCGGGGACGACCTTGAGGAAGAGATTCGTATGAATCCCTGCAACGAGGTTGAGGCTTTTATGTCGGCAAATGCTGACTGTATATTTAATGTAGTTAAACTAAACGAGCAGATAGAAAGACTAAAAGAGAGTCCAGTACCCAAAAGAAAGATTATATTTTACAGAGATGAGATTAATCAATCAATAAGATGGAGGGATGCGAGGGACACGGAGACCTTTGCTTGGGAGTTTGTTAGCGACCTAAACCTAAAGGGTGAGGTAAATAAGCACTATTACGATAATGGCACAAAGAGACCGGGAAGAATAGATATCGGCGTTATTGGGGTGGATGGATACTCAAACTCGCAAGGCGGTAAAAGATACGGATCTAAAGCTTCTGCTTGGGTTTATTCTAAATACGATTTAAGAGATCCCCTGAATACGGGACTGTTTACTGGCCACCTTTACGGGCGACCAAACGAAAAGGAAGAGCTTCATAATCAAATCATACTTGCTGCCGAGTATCTCGGATATCAAGTTTATTACGAATTTGTTGCAGACGACTATTACACCTACTTTAAGAATAGGGGCAAGCTGGGTTATCTTGCTAAGTTCCCTTTAAACGCAATAGATCCAAGCAAGAGGAAGAAGGATAATGTAGAAAGGCATTACGGATTTCCTGTAACAGATTTTGCTATGACCAAGCAAAACGATTCAATGATTAGTTACGTTGAACACTATTGCGAAAAGATATATTGGTTGGAGCTTTTGGAAGATCTTAAGAACTTTGAGCCATCCAAGCGTACCCCAAGCGACAGAACGGTAAGCGCAATGATTGCCCTTGTTGCGGGGCTGGAGCCAATTTACAAGCCGCCACTTCCCCAAACACCCCTAGTAAAAATATACCCTAACGGGGCGGCGATATAATAAAAAATTTTTTCGTAAAAAAGAATTATATTTGTATGGAATAAATATGCGAAGTAATGCAGGATTATTCCGCGCAACCCCTTAAAACTTTTCAGCTTGATAAATTAACTATCAAGGAAAAGTCCGATTGGAACTACGGTAAACGATTAGCACAATATATTGACTCCACTATTCGTGGTGGTATATCAAGTTATTTTTGGGTTAGAAATGCTCGTTGGAGAACAAATCGCGGTTATGCAAATGGTCGCGTACCAATGAGTAAATTCCAAGACTTGCTTGAGTTCAATGGAAAAGTTAATTATCTTAATATCAATTGGCAATCAATCAACATTGTTAATCGCGTTATATCTGGTCTTGTAGGAAGATGGATGTCTAGAAGCGAAAAGATTAAGGTAACAGCAATTGATTCTATTTCAACTAAACAAAAGAAGGAAGAGTACGAAAATCTTGAGTTTATTATTGAAAATAGAAAGCTACTTGAGAGATTACAACAAGAGTCTGGTGTGCAAATTTTGCCAGAAGCAGAACAAATACCAGAAGATAAAGAAGAGTTAAAACTTTGGCAATCTCAATTTCAAAGACTGCCCGAAGAGATTCAGTATGAACTTGGTTGCAACGATGTGCTTGCTTCTAATGGCTGGTTTGATACGTTAAAAGAAAAAATGCTTCACGACAGCGCCGAGTGTGGCTTTGTTGGAACTTATACTTGGATGGATGATCAAGGTGTAATTCACGTTGATTGGCTAAAGCCTGAAAACTGTTTTTACTCTTATTCAAGCTATCCCGACTTCCGCGACACAACTTGGCGTGGAGTAATTCGTACTTATAAGATAAGTGAACTTCGCAGAAAATATGGAACTGAGTTTGGGGGAAAGATAAGCGAAGAGGAAATTTGGAAGATGGCTCAGTTTTCAAAGGAGTTTCAACTTTACGATAATATTACTTGGCTTACCGAATGGAATGTAACCTTCCTTCGTCCTTATGACGAATGGAATATTGACGTAATTGAGTTTGAGCTTAAAACGGTTGATAGTGACGACTACACAGTTGTTACAACAAAAAAGAACAAATCAACTATTGTAAAGAAAGGTCGCCCAGAAAAGCCGTCAGAAAACGAAAAAGTTATTGCTGACACTAAATGGAATATATACCGCGGCGTATTCTGTCGCCCTACAAATACAATGCTTGAGTGGGGCATTAAAAGGAATATGATTCGCCCTCAAGATCCAAAAGAAATTGGTAATGCTGAGTTCTCGTACACATTCTATATGGTGCAGAACTACGACATGACTTCCCTCGCCATACCAGAAAAAATACAGGAACCCGTAGACCAAATGATTATTGCGCGTCTAAAGATGCAACAACTTGTTGCCAAGATGCGCCCAACGGGAGCTGCCGTAAATTGGGACGCTCTTCAAAACATAGACTATGGTCTCGGAGATGGAAACAAAGCAATTGACGTTAAAAAACTCTACGATCAAACGGGAGACATTTATTATCGTGGACGTGACGCCGAAGGGAATAATGTACCTGTACCGATTACAGAACTTGCAAATTCTGGCTTTTTGTCCCAGCTTCAGGGCTTAATACTTCTTTACGATAAGCACTATCAGATATTAAAAGATGAGTTAGGGGAAGATCCGAACTTGATTTCAAGCGCTCTTCAGCCCCGTGTTGCGGTATCTAATATCAATACAGCAGAGCAAGTTGCCCAGAACGCTACCGATTATTTTTATTGGGCATATACTAATTGTATGGCTGATACCGCCAAAAAGGTGGCTTCCCTTTTAAAGACTTCAGTTCAGTACGGTTCAAGCGTATATAGAGATATTGTAAAGGCGGATGATGTGGCTGGAAGAATATTCAATTCAAGAATACAGATGCTTCCTGACCAATACGAGCTTTCGAGATTTGACGCTATGCTCCAACAGGCTCTCGCATCTTCCCCCGACCTTGTACTATTTGTAGATCCTTTCCAATTAATGCGTGTAGCTAAAGAAGATGTGAAGCTAGCGGAAGCATTATTTAGAAGGGCGCAAAAGAAAATGATTATATACAATCAAACAACAGCGGCACAGAATCAAGAGATGACGATTCAAGGGCAAATACAAGCAGCCCAAGTAGCCGAACAAGAAAAGCGCGCAACAAAGGAACAAGAAGGCATGATGGACATCAAGCGCGCTCAAATGACCGCCGAGGCCCAGAATAGAACCGCCGTACTACAGATGGCCACTGCCGCTTATTTAAAATCTATGGAAACAGGACTTCCTATTCCCGCAGAAATCAAACCACTTATTGATGCTGTTATGGAAAATGTAGGTCTTGCAGCCGTAGTATCAACAGACGAGCAAAAACAATTAATCGCAGCTCAAATGCAGGCAGCCCAAGCCGCAGCTCAACAACAAATGCAGCAGGGTGCGGGGGAACAAGTGGCTCCCGAAGAAATGCCCGCAGAGGAACAACCACCACTTCCCGAACAATAAAAATAAAATATAAAAATGTCAATCTCATTAGTAAATCAAAAAGCATCTCAAGCCCTTAGAGGGGAAGACGTTGTGGTAACTCTTGCCTCTGGTGACTTGTCAAATCTTGCAAATATCCCAGTAGGTACAGAAGCGTATATAAGCGGTACTTCTGTTTACGGAAGTGTAGCCCGCGTAGATACTTATGGCACAAGTCTTGAGGTATCTCCTTTACAACCGAACTTGAGCTTTGCTTCTCCTAACAACCCCGGATATCTTTACGGAAACGCAACAATTGTCTTTAATGTTTAAAAAATAAAATATGTCAGTTCAAATTGTATTAGATGTAACAGACGACTTTAACGCAGACTCAGACGTAAAACTTGACACAGGTGGGTTTGATTACGCAATCGTCCAATTGGTAAGCCCAAGCGGTACGGTAAACTTCTTGCATACCAACGATTCTGGTGCTATTGAAGGTGTATCCGATGGATCAGCCGTGTCGGCGACAAACTTTGTTGCTGTGCAAGGAACAAACTTAGCGGCGGGTACTGCCGTGACTTCCCTCGCAGCATCAGGACTTGTTCGTTTTGGATATACTGGTCGCTTCCTGCAACTTTCCGGAACTTCAGTTACTGCTACTAAGGTATTAGTAAGACTTTACAAGATTTGTTAATGAAGGTAAAGGTAAGATTTAGAAGTGGTGGTGAAAATCACGTTGTTTACAAAAAAACAAGTCCTACTGGACAAGGTAAAGGTGTAAAAGGCCATATTATGGTTAATCATCCTACCGCTGATAAGGGTAAATGGGACACAATAGATCTTACTGAAAAAGCCGGAGCAAAGACTGTAAAAGAAGGTGTTCGGGCTACAAAAAAATGGCACAAAGAAAATCCTTATAAGAAATGAAAGAAATGATTAAAAGAGCAGATGGTAGTTATTCCCCAAGAGGTCTTTGGGATAATATCCGCGCCAATAAGGGGAGCGGTAAAGCGCCAACAAAAGAAATGCTCAAGCAGGAGAAGAAGATTAAGTTAAAAACCAAGAAAAAGAAATCATAATGGCAATTACAGCTAAAATCAGAATGTCTGGGGAAGAGGTGAAGACCAAGACTTCCCTCACACCAGAAGAAATCCGTGACAGGTTATTTTACTTTCACGATGCTGCACACGAATTTCATCAGCAAACTAAAGGCGGATGGGAACACGACGCTTTAGGTAAGTTGTATGAGGGCCTTGAGGACTTTTCTGACGATATCCCAGAAAAGATGATGGGTTATATGGATGGGAAAAGACTTGGTTCTTTAATTCGTATACCTGTACCAAAGTATGGCGGCCACGAATCTTCCGTAAAGCTGGTTAAGGAATTGCTAGATTTTTCTTATGAGCTGTATGAATTTGCTTGCGAGAAAAAATTACTTGATGTAGAAAATAGATCTCAAGAGCTTTCTGGTCTTGCTGCAAAGACCATCTATC
>Ga0315901_10003211_pt1 | contig 21407 bp, 12 predicted proteins | sample LakEriMetagenome_10_FD_203761 | JGI IMG/M metagenome (GOLD analysis project Ga0315901, IMG submission 203761) | Freshwater fungal communities from buoy surface, Lake Erie, Ohio, United States - Buoy 2 MA116 | ecosystem: Environmental > Aquatic > Freshwater > Lake | place: USA: Lake Erie, Ohio... | reverse complement strand
GAGGGACAACTGGGCCCACCTCCCGTGGCGGGGCGCGAGGCGAACACCACCGGGATTGCGAAAATCCGCCGTGCCGACGGGCGAACCGACAGCGAAGGGGTCGATCAGTCCCGTGTTCACCAGACGCAGGCAGGCACCTCAAGCCGGCCTGGGGAGACCGACGAGCCTGCCAACGCCCTGGCTGATGACCGTGGCGCGGCCCAGATTGCTGGTCGACCGGCAGGCCGGGGCACCGGGGCGGGCCCCGAAAGACTCTCCCCCGACAGGCTCGCTTCGGAAAATGCCGACACGCCGACCTTGGGCGAAGCGGCGGCTGGCGAGAAAGGGCCGACCAGGTTGGGAGGGAATTCTCCCCTGTTGATTTCGGCGGATGTGATCCGTGTGCAGATGCTTCTGAACGGGGACGATGCCGACGTCGATCGCATCCGGACCGAAGGACATGTCCGGGTCACCCAGAGCCACGGCCCGCAGGTCGCGCCCCTCGATGTGCGGGGCGATCGGCTTCAGCTCTGGAATTACACCAACGACCGGCAGGTGCTGCAGGTCCAGGGGAAACCGGCACATGTGAACGACCGTGGCCTGCGTCTCGAGGGCGAGGATGTGCGGTTTGACCGGGGGGCCAACCTGGCAACCGTGCAGGGAAAGGGGGTGCTCAGGCTTCCGATCCGCAACGGGATCGATGGGCGACAGCTCCCCGAATCGCGGCTGGTGGACATATTCTGGAAAGAAAAGATGGAGTTCGACGGACAGACGGCGAGATTCTTCGCCTCAGTCCGCACGCAACTCGACGGCACAGAGCTGGCGTGCGAGGAGATGCAGGTCCGGCTGACCCGGCGAGTGTCGTTTGTCGCAGACAACGCCGATCAAGAGCCCGAACTCGAGCGGGTGACGTGCCGGGATGGGGTGAACGTCAAGAGCCACGAGTATCAGGAGAACCGGCTGCAGGGGGTCAGGCTTGCCAGTGGGCACGAGTTCGTGTTCGAACAGCAGACCGGAGAGATGCTTGGCGAAGGGCCGGGTGAGCTGGTTTTCTGGACGCGGTCGGGAGGACAGGGGCTGGCGGACCTCGCGGGACCTGGACCGAAGGGGGCCAAATCGAAGCCGGCCAAGGGGGGGCCCACGCTGGGCTGGAGCTACACGCGGGTCGAATTCTCGGGACGGATGAAGGGGAATGCGAATCAGCGGCGGAGCACCTTTCAGGATCGGGTGCGAGTGGTCTACGGGCCCGTGGACAGCCCGAGTGGGCTGATCGACGTCGATCGGTTGCCAGCGCTGGCGGGGACGCTGCGGTGCGAGGAGCTGACGGTCACCCAATTGCCAGCGGTGCGGAACAATCCCGAATACGTGACGCTGCTGGCAAAGGGGAATGCGGAATTGGAGGGGCGGGCCGACACAGGATGGTTCTCGGCGCTGGCCTACACCGTGAGCTTCGACCAGTCAAAGGGGATGTATGTGCTGGCGGGAGATGGCAAGCGAGAGGCGGAGATCACCCGGGAGACAACCCCAGGAGCGCCGCGGCCCGCGGTAAATCGAGCGATGCGCATTGAGTTCCTCCCGGCACGGAATGAGTTGAACATCATCAAGGCGTCGAGCGCACAAGGGGGCGCGTAAGTCGCACGAGCTGGAAAACGCCACAACGAGGCCGGACGCCGCAGGCGTGGGGACATGCGACGGGGATCGACTGCGATCAGCCCTGGTGGTCTCAGCCCAGCCAGAATCCGGCGCGCGGGACATAGATCCTCTCAAAACGCACGGGATCGAGTCGTGCGGGTCCAAATCGAATTTGCCCAAAGCAGATTGGCAGGTATCAGAGTGACCCCAAACGTGCGGGCCTGACTCGCATTGACCAGCACCATTGGCAGTCCGCTGACGTTGCAATTCCTTACGCATTCACGAAAGAATCGGTCGTGCGTTGCGCGGTCGAAGCCCGGGGGGAACAGGGTGGTCCGTCAATCGCTGTCGATTTCCCGGTCTGATTTCAGGGTGAACTCTGATGCTGCGCTCGCTGTGGTCGTGGGGCCTGTGGGCCCTGTTGCTGGCCCTCGCCGGCCCCCTCTCGGCTGCCCATCGCTGGGGACTTAAAGAGGGAACGCCCGATCTTGTCTCGGCTGGCCAGTTGGCGTTTGGCCCCGATGGGGTGGTGTTCGTCGGCGATTCGAAAGGAGCGGCGGTCTTCGCTATCGACACAGGCGATGTCGGCCCGGCGGGGGAGGTTCACGCCCGCTCGCTGGACGATCTCGCCGCAGCGTTGGGACAGTTGCCCGGCCTGACGGCACCGATCGCGGTGAACGACCTCGCAGTGAATCCGCTCTCAGGACAGATTTATCTGTCGCTCGCCTCGGGCCCCGAGCGGAAGCCGGCGATCGCTCGGATCGATCAGTCGCAGAAGCTCGCACTGCTGAATCTGTCAAAGATCCCCTTCCTGAAAGCGACACTGCCGAACCCACCCGAAGACAAGGTCACGGGGGAGGGATCGCGGGCCCGCAACCGCCGGGATGAAACCGTGACCGATCTGGCGTATGCCGGTGGCAAGCTGCTGGTTGCAGGAGTGACGGCGGGAGCGGCCCCGTCCACGATCCGGGAAATTGCTTTTCCGTTCGCCGACCAGGCCACCGGGACGGTGGTTGAGATCTACCACGGGGCTCACGGCCGAATGGAGGACAATGCCACGGTTCGGACGATGGTGGCGATGAACATCGACGGAGTGCCGTCGCTGCTGGCCGGGTTCACCTGCACGCCCCTGGTTCGGTTCCCCATCGCGGGGTTGGGCAAGCAGGAGAAGTCGCGGGGGACGACTGTGGCCGAGTTGGGCAACCGCAACATGCCGCTCGACCTGATTGCGTACCGCAAGGGAAGCGAAGATTACCTGCTGATGAGCAACAATAACCGGGGAGTGATGAAGATCAGCACCCGGGAGATCGGGCGTGAGCAAGGAATTGCCGCGCCGGTTCCGTCCGAGAAGCTGACCGAAGGGCAGGCCTTTGAGACGATTTCCGGGCTGGCCGGAACCGTGCAACTCGATCGTCTGGACGAAGGGCGGGCAGTGGTAATTCGCCAGCAGGAGGGAAAATTGCGGCTGGAAACAGTGGCGCTGCCGTAATCTTCGGAAGCGGAGAGAATCTCTGTGTGGGCCCGCGTCGCAGCAGCGAACGGGTACGCCGTCGTTTTGTCATCACGCGTTTCGCCTACCTTTAGTGTCGCAGGCGGGCTGGTTTACACAGGAACCTGAAGGCGGAGCAGAGCTGCTACCGAGTTCGGCTGGTCCCGCGGACTCCCCGGTTCGAATACGCAGGCCGAGCATGGCTGCGTGAGTCGGAGTGGCCGACGTTTGTGCAGTCTTCGAACGGTAGGCCCAACGCACAAAGGCCGCGACACCCAGCTTCAAAGCGGACTCTTGGGGGGGGGTACTGTACGCACCCAAGAGTCCACGAGCCGTTCAGCTCCCGCGTCCCTGACCGGGTTTCCAGAGGATGTCGAGTTCGCCGCGACCGTTGGCCACCCGAGAGAGGACGAACAAGAGATCGGACAGACGGTTCAGATAGCAGGTGACCGCCGGATTTATGATCTCGAACTCGGCGAGGTGCAGGACGCCAATCTCGGCGCGTCGGCAGACTGTACGGGCGACATGCAGTCGGGCTCCCGCCGGGGTTCCCCCGGGAAGGACGAAACTGTGCAGAGGAGCGAGCCCCTCATTGGCCTCGTCGATCCACTTCTCGAGCCGATCGACCTGACTGGGAATCACTCTCAGCGGCGGCCGAGCGGGAGCCTGCCCAGAGGAATCGCTTTCAGCCCCCTCCTCTGACTCTTCGGGCGGAGGGGGAGGTTCCGGCACGCATAGGTCGGCACCGACGTCGAACAAGTCGTTCTGGATCGCACGGATCCACGCGGCGTGAGGAAAGTCGGGGCAGTCGGACAGCAGCATGCCCAGCGCGGAATTCAGCTCGTCAACCCCCCCATAAGCGGCGATTCGGGGGTGGGTCTTCGACACCCGAGTGCCATCCCCCAGTCCCGTGGTGCCATCGTCGCCAGTCTTCGTGTAGATGCGGTGCAGATAAACCATTCCGTTGTCTCTTCGCCTTCCTGCCGCGAGAACTGAGAACCGCCTGATCGACCCAACTGAGGACCTGAAGCGGGATTTCACCCCACCAATCGATGGCTCTGTGGGAAGCCTCACAGCCACCGGCACTGCCTGATGACTCGACAAGCATAGTGCCCCAGCCGAGGAGTTCAACACGAGGGTGGTAAATGGGGGGACTCCGCTTGAAAGTTCACACTGATCCCTCACGGGCAGACCATGAGCCTGAATTATCCGGGAAAAGGCGAACGCGGCCTTGATGCAAAGGCGATTAGAACCGGGAGCATCCCTCAGCCAGACTACGCATGACGTGGCGGGATGGCCCGGGTGACGACCGGGAAACTGCTGATCGGGAGCGTATTGAGTGGTGGCAAATCAAATGCAGTCGAAAGGACCGGGGCGAAGTGAGCCGGGAGCTTGCGGCGGCGGGGCAATTTGCATGACTTCGAAAGACTCATGGCACGAGACTGATGACACGAGACTTCCCGGCAGGAGTCGAAGCGTCTCTGGGCCATGTCGAGTACGATTTGCTTTATCGTCCGTGAATGGCCGGCCCAAGGTCCCAAGACAGGGTCCAAGGGGCCCGAGCTTCCTGATTCACCGCGAGGACGTTCTCACATTTTCCATCAACTTGAATACCGCCGGGGATTGCTAGACATTCGGCAGCGTCCTTCCGAGAGAGGGATTCACCGGGGCAAGTGTACGACCGACTAAACCTCTTGTCTTGGCCCTGCGATTTACCGGCAATCGCTCCATGGCTCGCAGACGACACGAGCTGACTCCCCGAAAAGTCGGACGACGCTCATTGGAAGTTCAGAGGATGCGACGATCGGTGACTCGGTAAAGCGTCACAGATCGTCGTCGAACATCAAAGAAAAAACGTCCCAAGGACTCGTGGAATCCTGCCCGAATCCAAATCAGGCCGAGGATCGACCGCCAGACTGAATAGAGCAGCAGCGCGGCCAACTGAGTCCAAAGTCTCCGGCGGAATCACCGCAGTGTCGCTTACCGCGTCACTTCTTCTGGGGGGCGATCTGCTGAATGCGTTGTTGAATGACATTTCGCAATGCCGCTGCTGCGCGCGGAGCCCGAGCCGGTTGTGGCTTGGCTCCCTCGTCCTCCTTGGGAAGGTTCTTCTGCAATTCCTGCCATTCGGGCAGGTCGTGAAATGACTTGAGATCCTCATCCTTGGCCATCAATCCAAAGTCGCGAAAACCGAGTTCAATTGACTTTTTCAGATCGGCCAAGCCGGCCTGACGATGATCGGCTAGTTTGGCATCGCGCTCGGGTGAGGATTCCTGCTTGGCCACCTGCTCGGCTGCCCGCCCCGCCACACACGCCGCGTTGTAGTGAAATGTCGCGTTGTTCGAGAACTTGGTCCGGGCTGCCGCGATCTTCTCGCACGCCTCCGCCACCTTCCCCGGCCCCAAGACGAGAGCCAGACACTCTCCGGTGACCGCCAGATGGTTGTACGGATCGAGTTCAAGACAGCGTATGAAATCGGTCAAAGCCTCGGGGTACTGCTTCAAATAGAGCTGGCACAAACCCCGCTCGGCCAGCGAGTCAGAAAACTGCGGATCGGCCTGCAGCGAGGCCGTAAAGTGTTCCACGGCTTCCTTATACTTCTGCTGCTGCATCAGGTTGTGCGCCTGGGAGTAGGACTGATAGCCGGGTGAGCGGTTGCGCATATTCTGCAACGCGTTGAGCGCCACGTTCCGCTTGTCAGCATTCCCGGAATCGCGGGCCTTGATCAAAGCCTGTCGGGCCGCCGATGTCCCCATGTTCGCGAGAACGTACATCAGTTGAGTGAACTGTCCAGGCTGCTCACTCTTCTCAAGCAACTGCACCAGCATCTCGATCGACTCGCTCGAACCATCCTCCTGCAGCCCCTGAAAAGCGTAGTTCCACAGAGTGGAATCCTGGCTGGCCAACGCCTCGCGAGCCATCTCGCGAAACTCCGGCTTGTTCAGTCGCGACATCAGCCGTAACACCTCCCCCTTTTCATTCGGCTGCAGCCCGGCATACTTTTCGCGGAGCCAGCGGGAAGTGTCGAGATCTCCGATCGTGGCGAGCGTCTGCAGCAGGGGGAGCCGATTCTTTGACTTTTCAAAGCGAGACTGCAGCAGTGGAATGGCCCGCGCATCCTTGACCCGTGCGAGCAGCTGGAACATCGACGAGGCAGGCTCTTCTTCGCGGTGATCTTCGTCGCTCAGCCACTTCAGGGTGTAACCCAGCGCTAACCGCTCACTCTCGCGATCGGGCCGCCCGACCAGAACGTCGAGCGCCTGATGCCGCAAATTGGGGTTCGCCGCCTTCAGCGAGTCACTGAGAGTCTCGGACAGCCGGGGATGCCCCACCTGTACCAGTGATGTCAGCGCGGTGGAGAGCAGGTCGGGGGGAGGGGCCGGCTCATCACCCCGCTGCGCGGTGACGACAAAGTGGTACAGCGCGGGCGACCACGCGGCCCTGGGAAAGCTGGCGAAGGTCTTGACGATTTTTTTCTTCAGCTCGGGAGGCTCTTCGGACAGCAACTGCAAGAGCGTCTGCGTGGCAGTTGCGAATCGCGAGTTGGCCAGGCTTGCGAGTGCCGTCGAGCAGAGCGGCTCTTCGTTCTTCCGTGCGGTGGCGACCAGTCTCCCCAGGGCCGCTTCGTCGCCAAACTGCCCCAAGGCCACCAACGCCGCCTGCTGGACGGGCAATTCATCGTGCGTGGCAGCGTCTAGAATGAGGGGCAGGCGGTCGGCGGCCAAACGACCGGCTCCCGAGGCCAGTGCCGCTGCGCGTTCAACCACGTCCACGCTCCCCACCGAGGCTTCAATCTCGGAACGGGGAAGGTTGCTGAACGCAGTCCGTAGCGCCGCGACCACGGCGTCAAGCTCAGATTCGTGGATCCGTCGGCCCTGGCCCGGAATCGTTGGCTCGAACAGGATTGGCAACGACACGCTGGGTGGAGTGGGAGGTGGGTTCGTCCCCGCCTGACCGTGTGGGCTGGTTCCCCCAGGAGTCGCCTGATTGGGCTGACTTTGACCCGGTTGGGGCAGGCGGGCAAGGTGGAGTTCCCGCAGCGATGAAGGGAGTGGTGGGAACGGGCTCTCACCCATTTGGGCTCCGCGCCCCAGCGCAGCTGCTGCCGACTGCAACCACTGCTGCAACTGCTGGTCAGGAATGCGGGCTTCAGGCCGAAACAGCACCACCGCGCGTGTCACCTTCTCTCCCGCGAGTTGTTCCAGTTGTTCGGCGAGAACCCCCGCCCCGAGCTTGTCCATTTCACCGGCGATTGTGACCATGGCGAGAGCCTGCCGGGGCCCCCGGCGGGTCACGATGATCTTCAAACGCTCGCGGGCAATTGCGTTGAGGTCGTACTCGCGTGCATCGGCTCCGAGTTTGAGCTTCAGCTGCAGGCGAGGCACCGCTCCGCCACCCGGGATTTCCGGAAACAGCAACCACAGACTGCGAAGCTGGCCAGGAGGGAACTCGACCTCCTCCGGCATCTGGGTCTCCCGAAGTGGAATCGCCCGGTTGCCTAGCTGCACCGCCTGAAACTGCATCTGTTGCGAGGCGTCGCGGGGACTCTGTGGATTGCCATCCACAGACAGCACCACATCATCGTGCTTCCAGCGGAGCGGCTCGGCGGTCAGATTTGCAACGACAATGCGGGCGACCAGAAAGCGATTTTGACCATTGGGTCCAAATCCGAAGAAGATCTGGCTGAGTTGCAACGTGTCCAGGGCGGTGAGAATTCGCGGTGGGTCGGCGGGCTGGCCGGGATTGGCCTTCGACTTCTCCAATACCTCGCGATCGGCTGGGGAAAAGAGAGGGGCCGCCTCTTCGAGTTTGATGTCCTGAGGAGCATTGACCTGCGACTGAGGAGGCTGGGCTGGTTGCTGTTGTCCTACCTGCGGCTGGCCACCTTGGGGTTGCGACCAAGCCACCATCGGGCAGACGAGCGCGAACATCAAACTCACCAAGCCGAGCCGAGGCGATCTTCCGGCAGTCGGGCGATGCCCAAGAAACGTGGATGGGAATACCCCAGGTCGGGCGATCGAAGGGAACGAAATCATGGAGGAGTCCACCTGGGAGAATCGCCCGGCCATCCGCCGCGCTGGACCGCGAAACCAGTGTCCCCTTAGTCTAATGGTCCCAGCGCCCTTGGCCAAGGAGGCTCCCTGATGTCCACTCCCATTCCCCCTACCGACTCGGAGGGGTCCAATCAGCGGGCAATCCGTGGAGCGCGGGGGGCTCGCAGCGTTGTCGATCCGACCCGCCCAGCGGCGTTTTTCTGCGAACCTGAAGCGACGGCCCGAGGCACGGTCGAGCAGGTTGCGACGCTGTTCCTCGTGAATCGGGAATGCCCCTTCACGTGCGTTTATTGCGATCTTTGGAAGCAGACCACCGTCACCACGGTTTCGGCAGCCGAGATCCTCGGACAAATTGACCTGGCGTTGGCAGCCCTCCCTGTGACACGTCACATCAAACTGTACAACGCTGGGAACTTTTTCGACCGGCAGGCGATTCCGGTCGAAGCTTGGCCGGGAATTGCCGAGCGCGTCTGTGGTTTTGAGACAGTGATCGTCGAAAACCACCCCCATCTGCTGGGGGAAGGCTGCCTGCGCTTCCGCGATCTGCTCCACGAGGCCTGGGCCCGCGGACCAGTTGTCCAAAGCGGCCGAGCAGCGAGGGTCCGATCGAGCGGCCCAAGCGAGATGCGGTCGCACCACCAGAGGAGCCGACACGAACTCTTGCACCAAGAGACTGCTGATGGCCCCGTCGAGCGAGACGGAATGCCGCTTGGAATGTATCCGTCCCAACACACTGTGGGAGTGCGCTCACAAGCGACGATGGAGAACGCATACTCGACAACCAATGGGGCATCGACGGCTCACTCGCCAGTCGCTGCCCCGAATACGGAGAGGCTGGGACCTAGAGACGGAGGAGCATCGCTAGCAGAGTCGGGATGGCCGGCCCAGCCCCCTGTTCTCGAGGTGGCCATGGGGCTCGAGACCATTCACCCCGAGGTCTGGCCCCGTTTGAACAAGCAGATGACCCCTGAGGACTTTCGACGGGGGGTCGAGTTTTTGCGAAAAGGCGGAATGGAAGCCCGGGCCTTTGTGCTGTTACAGCCTCCCTATCTTCCCGCCTTCGAAGCGGTGGAGTGGGCCCTGCGGAGCGTGGAATTCGCGTTCGATGCGGGTGTGCGAGTGGTGGCGGTGATCCCGACCCGGGGGGGAAACGGGTGGCTCGAAGAACTCGCCGCACGTGGGGAATTCGTTCCCCCGACGTTGGCGCAACTGGGGGAGGTGCTGCGGCGGGGACTGGCATTGCGTCGCGGTCGGGTGTTTGTCGATCTATGGGATGCGGATCGGCTCTCTCCCGGAGGAATTGACGCAGCGTTCGAAATTGAACTCTTGAAGCGTTGGAATGTCACCCAGGGCCGCTGAGTTCGGCGGTAGCTGGCGCGGGCGCCCGAGCGAGATTCGAGGGCCAGCGACGCAGAAGCAGAAGGAGAGTAGCGGGGCGATTTCCCCGCAGGTCCACTTGTATTCGCCAAAGACAGAATCGAGAATGCTGAACGAGGCGGGACAGGCGATTGGCTTTCTGGGGCGGGGCCCTGCACAGCCTGTCACGAATTGAGAAGAGACTCACGAAGAGAGAACACTGCGATGCGCTTGGAAGGTCAACGGGCCAGTGAGAATGTGGAAGATCGGCGGGGGATGCGGGTGGGCCCAGTGATTGCCGGAGGTGGCTTGGGCGCGTTGATTCTCGCCGTCGTCATGATGTTCATGGGGCGCGATCCACAACCATTCCTAGAGCAGGCCAAGGGACCGCGAGGAGGCGGTGCTGCCGGTCAGGAGCGGGAACTGACCGCCGCCGAGAAGGCCCAGGGGGAATGGGTGAAGCGGGTCTTGGGAGCGACCGAGGATGTGTGGTCGGACCTATTCAAGAAGGCGTTCAACGCTGAGTATCAACCTCCGAAACTGGTGATGTACACGGGCCAAACGCGGTCGGGCTGTGGTGCTGCGCAGGCGGCAGTCGGTCCGTTCTACTGCCCGGCCGACCAGACCGTGTACATTGACCTGTCGTTTTACGACGAACTGCATCGGAAGTTCGGCGCCCCGGGCGACTTCGCCCAGGCGTATGTACTGGCTCACGAGATTGGCCACCACGTACAGCACCTGTTGGGCATCACCGACAAGGTTCACAAGCTGCAGGGGCGGGTTTCGAAGGAAGAATACAACGACCAATCAGTCCGGCTGGAGCTGCAGGCCGACTTCTTCGCCGGCGTCTGGGCCCACCACGCTCAAAAGAATAAGGGGTTGCTTGAGGCGGGCGATATTGAAGAAGGCTTGAAGGCGGCGACGGCGATCGGCGATGACCGGTTGCAGATGCAGTCCCAGGGTTATGTGGTTCCGGAGTCATTCACTCACGGCACCTCGGAGCAACGGGTCCGCTGGTTCCGCAAAGGACTAGCGTCGGGAGACCTGAAAGAGGGAGACACATTCAGCGTTCGCAAGCTCTAAAAGGCGTTTGTCATGAGGCAGCCTGTTCCACCAGAGCCACCGCCACTGCGCGGGCGGTATGGACGTGTGCAGTGGATCTTGGTGTGCCTCGTGGCAATGCTGGCAGGGTTGCCCATTTTGGTGTTCCGCATGGCGGGTGCCGATCTGCGGACGATCATAGATGCGGCGCGCTCGGATTCGGGCTGGGATTCCTATCACACCCAAAACACCAGCGAGGGATCCCTCCTGGGCCCCGCAGGAAAACTTCTCGATGAGGCTCTGGCTGAATTCGAGCGGCATGGAACCGAATTGTCGATTGGCTATCGGCCGCCCGACCTGCTGGTCTATCGGAACCGAGCCATCTCCCCTTGTCACGGAATGCGGTCGGTTTCGGGACCCTTTTACTGCAGTGATGACGAGCAGCTGTATTTGGAGCAGGGTTTTTTCGATGATCTCGAAACTCCCTTCGGGCCCAAATCACAATTGGCACAGGCCTATCTGGTCGGGTGCTTAACTGCCCAACACCTGCAGACCCGGATCGGTCTGCGTGATCGCCTGCAGGATTCAGAGTTCACGCTGACTGCAGCGGAAATTCGGGGGTTGCGGCGGGCGCTCCAATTGCAGGCCAGCTATTGGACTGGAGTCTGGGCCTCGCGATCGCCGACGGTCCGCGAATTATTGCGGCAAGTCTCCATACACGAGGCGCTGCGCGAGATCGAACTCGTGATCAAGGCCCGCTCAGATCGGTACTCGATCGAGGGAGGAGAGCTGGGGGAGACATTCGACGGAGCATCTCCTGAACTGCGAGCATCTTGGTTCGATCTCGGATACAAATCGGGTGATTACAATGCTCACCCGGAGCTGCCAGAGCTGAAACCTTGAGCAGGCCCCCCGTGCCCCCAAAACTTGTAGGCCCGGCAGGATTTTACCCACGAGAAAGTTGGTCTCATGGCGGCTTCCACAACCCCGCCCACGACCGAGCAAAGACGCTGGTGGCTGCTGGTCTCTTTGTGTGTCGTTGCGGCGATCGCCTACCTCCAGCGGCAGGTCCCTGGGACCGTCGCCAAGGCGATTCAGACCGATCTTGCCCTCAACAAAGAGGCGATGGGAACGGTCTTGGGGGCGTTCTTTTTTTCATACGCTGCCCTGCAGATCCCGGCAGGCTGGTTATGCTCGGCCTGGGGAGTTCGCCAGTCGCTGATCGCGATGGTCAGCCTCTGGGCGGTGGCAAGCCTGATGGCCGCAAGAGCCCACACCCCTGAGACACTACTAGCCAGTCGCCTGTTGTTGGGAGCCGCTCAGGCTGGACTCTTCACTAGTACGACATTGGCAATTCGTGATCGCTTTCGCCCCGAGGAATATGGACGGGCCAACGGTCTACTGGCGACCGGAATGCAGGTTGGAGGACTGCTTGGAACCAGCTTGGCGGGCGAACTAGCTATGGAATGGGGCTGGCGGTGGGTGGTCGCAGCGTGCGCACTGCCTGGGATCCCCTGGATAGCCGCCTTTCTGCTGATCGACCCTCCACGCCGTCGCCAGCCAATCACCTGGCAGCTCAAATCTTCCCAGCAACAGCCACACGGGTCGCCAACCGCCTCCGCAGCGATGACATCCAGTACTCATGAGCCGGTCTCCGCCCCTGCCGAGGCACAGACGCTTAACTCGCAACTGGCCCACGTCCTGAGAATGACCTGGGTATTGATCGGATCGTGGTCGCTCTGGTGTCTCTGCACACAGCAATTCTTCCGGGCCGCCGCTCAGGCGTTCTACGCGACGTGGTTCTCGACCTATTTGCAGGAAGCACGAGAGTTGGACCTCTCTCGAGCGGGGTGGTATACCGCCGGGCCGATTGCTGCCGCAGCGATCGGGCCGTTTCTGGGAGGCTGGCTGACCGACTGGCTCACTCAGCAGACTGGTCGCCCATGGCTGGCCCGGCACGCAGTTGCCAGCCTGATGCTGTTGGGCTGTGCCGGGCTGATGGCGATCGGGCACCTGATCAGCGCCACTCCACTGTCGGTCGCCGTAATTGCTATTGGCAATCTACTGTCAGCTGCGGCGGGACCGGCGGCCTACTCGGCCAGCATACACATGGGCGGTCGATGGCTGGCTGTGGTCTTTTCCATCATGAACATGCTGGGAAATCTGGGAGCGGCGCTGTTTCCCAAAGCAGTCGCCTGGTTCCTGCCCACCGCCGCGCTGCAGGGCGCTTCGTCTTTGGCCGACTGGAATCGGGTCTTTTTGGTGATTGCCTTCACCTATGTGGTCGCGGCTGTCAGTTGGCTGATGTTCGACTCGAACCGCTGCCTCACGGATAAGTGACCGATGGATCGCTGCTGTGCCCGCCCTGGCAGCGATCGTTCCAAGATTCGTCCAACACGCGCCACGGACGGATCTCCTCTACTTTGGAGCCGACATCGATGTTCTTCGGAATGGATTTCTGAATTCGGCGTCCGGAATGGCTGCGGAGGGCCAAGGGTCCCGGTCACTTTGCTCCGCCGGACGAAACTCCCCGCTTTCGATTCCAGGGCCAGAGTCCCAAAAGGATGGGTTCGGCGCGACCGTTATCCTCGCACAAGTCCCTGCCCGCCCAGATCACCGAGCCCCGACTGGCCCATTGCGCTGTTGCCGCCTACGATGAAGCAGAGTGGCATTCTTCCGATTCCCATTCAGAGCGGTCCCGCATGCGGACGATCCACGCGCCCTCTAGAATCTCGTTGGGACTTAGCCTGTTTGCGCTGATGTGCTGGATGTCCAGCATCCGAACTGCGGCCCCGCCAACGGCCCAAGCCCAACCGCTTCAAAATCAAATTCCTAAAAGTCGCCCCTCTCAACCTCCAGCCTCCCCGGCACACAGACTAACTGCGGAAAGCGACCCGGACGCTCAGCCCCGCGCCGATGCACTTGAGCAACAGGTCCGACACTTCTGTGCCGACTGCCACGCCCTTCCCGACCCCGGTGCTTTTCCCAAATCGGCGTGGATGGATGAGGTTCGTCGGGGCTACCGCTTTTACGCAAACTCGGGACGCACCGATCTGACCGTCCCGAAGCTGATCGAAGTGGCCGGCTACTTCCGAGATCGCGCGCCCGACCAGATCGGCCTCCCCCGGGATGCCGTGACGCAACTCCAGAGCCCTCCCCGCTTCGAACGGCAGGCCTTTGAAGCACGCGATCCTGCGGCCAAACCGGCGATCTCATTTCTGGGCTGGTTTGACTGGGATTTTGGTAAACCGCAGGCGCTGCTGTCTTGCGACATGCAGTCCGGCGAAGTCGGGCAGTGGCTGGGTCCACAACAGGCTGAACGCTGGCGCCCATTCGCCAGACTCGACCATCCGGCTCACTTGGCAACCTGCGATCTTGACCGTGACGGTCAGCTCGATCTGATCGCCGCCGACCTTGGAACCTTCGCCCCATCGGATAGACTCCATGGTCGGGTGGTTTGGCTGCGGCGCACCGGCCCCGAGGCGTTCGATCCGCAGCCTGTTGCTGAGGGAATGGGCCGCGTCGCTGACGTCGAGCCCGGTGATTTTGACGGCGATGGGCTGACCGATCTGATCGTCGCCGAATTTGGATGGCAGACTGCGGGACGCATCGTGCTGCTTCGACAGATCGTCGATGGATCCGGCACCCCCCGGTTCGAGTCGCGTGAGATCGACTCGCGACATGGCTCGATTCATGTCGCCCCCTGCGATCTCAATGCTGACGGACGCCTCGATTTTATCGCGCTGATCAGCCAAGAGCATGAGGTAGTGGAGGCGTTTATCAACCGTGGGGCGGATGGTTTCGAGCGGCGGACTTTATTCGAAGCTGGTGAGCCGTCGTGGGGCTCCAGTGGCATTCAAGTGGTCGATCTAGATCGCGATGGCGATCTGGATGTCCTTTGCACCAACGGTGATACCTTCGACAGTTTTCACCTCAAGCCGTTCCATGGCGTTGCGTGGCTTGAGAACACCGGACAGTTTCCCTTCGAGCGGCACGAACTGGCAAATCTTCCCGGCGTGCACAGGGCGGTAGCGGGGGACCTGGATGGCGACGGTGACCTCGACATCGCCGCCTGCGCAATGATTCCAGGCCGCATGGCCCGCCGTCACGCTGCGCTCACGTTTGACTCACTGGTCTGGCTGGAGCAGACAGGGCCCCGCGAATTCACCCGGCACACGCTGAAGCACGGCTCACCGAACCATGCGGCACTCGAGGTGGGAGACTTCAACACCGATGGACTACTCGATCTCGCAGTCGGAGAGTTCGCGGAAAGCAAGGGCTCCGGGGCGGTTGAGTTTTGGTGGAATCGCGGGTCAAAATCAGCGGAGCGTCGTTGAGGGCTCTCGACGCGCGGCCTGACCTGATGGGTTGGCTTCCCCATCGGGACAGTCGACCGAAGAAGATCGGGTCGAATTCGATCTGTCCGCAGGCTCTTGCGGGTGTCGTCATTTTGTTACGTGAATAGCGATTCGGTCCCAGGAGATCTGTTGTGCGAGACGTGCGCTTGCGACATTTCGGGAAAAGATCTACGCCAAAGTCACTTTGTGTTGATCTTGATCCGAGCTCAACCCACCATAATGACGATTGACTACTTGTCTTTCGGTTGTTCCTGCCCCGGATTCTCGTCGGCCGGTGTCGCTGGAACCGGCTGTTGGGTTGCGAATTTCTTAGCGTCAGGTTTGCTTTCTGCGGGCTTACCGGCGTCTGACTTGTCGCTCGGTGGAGTATCTGTCGCTGATTCAACCGCCGCCGACGGAGTATCACTGGCGGGTTTGCCTGACGCAGCTGCGTCGCCCGTTGGTTCCTCGGGAGCGGAGGGGCGCTCGGTCCCTGGTGACTCGGGGTTGGCCGGCTTGATCGGTACCGCAGACGCCAACTTTTGCAACTGTGAAAGGTTCGACCCCAGTTCCAACCGGAAGTTCTCTTCACCAATCCGCAGGGTCACGGCCCTGTCCGTCACCTTGGCAACCGTCCCCTCAAAACCGCCGGCCTTGAAGGGCTGTCCCGGCTTGAGAACAGTCTGCTGATTGCTCGTCCGATCATAAAGGAAGGCGTCGGGCTTGCCATTTCGAACGACGGAGCCAACGAAGAAGATGAACTCGGCGTTCGTCGGGGGGGGGGGAGGAGGAGGAGGGGCGGGGGGCGCTAGGGAAGGGACGGGCGGTGGCTCGGGCGGACGTGGCGGGCCGTTGTAACCCCTGGCGAACAGATTCTTCTGTGCGATCTGATCAAATACCTCTTGCGGAGCAGTCTGTGCCTCGGGCAACGGCCCAGGCTCGCGGCCACCGACCCACAGGGTGGTCCGCTTGGGAGACTGCAGCAGCGCGAGTGCCTGCACCTGCATCTCTACTTTAAGAATGGGGTTGGCCGTTTTCTGCTTCGTTTCGAGGCGTGAATTGGTAATCCGGACTAACAGGCCAGACTTTTGGAACTCATCCATCAGGGCAGTCACCTGGCCCAGATCCCCCTCTCCTTTGAGTACGCCATTGACCGTGAAATAGGTGTTGCCTTTCTTCTGATTGTTCGCCGCCGGGCGCTCGACCACGACGTTCTTCAACTTGACCTGATCGGCAGCCTCCTGGAGCCAGTTTTGAAACACGTTGGCGGCGATCACTGGGTCGGGAGGGAGGCTCCGTTTGCCCAGCTCGGCGAGGTCCTTCACCGCCTTTCTCTGGCGGCGGCGTAAGTTCTCCTTCTTTTCGATCGCCTGTTGCAGGTCGGTGATCTGGGTCTGGCGATCTTCAACCGGCTGGAAGACAGTGCTGTTCACAAGCGATGGGACCTGCCACGCCGCCAGAGCCAGCCCCAGCCCTCCCGTCAGCAGTTTTTCACGTGTATTCATGAGACTACTCCTGAGCGCTGCGGGGGGAGACCTGTCTGGCGGCAGCCGGGGTCGGATCCCCCTCAGCCGCGGGCTGGGAGGTGGCAGACGGCTCTTGTTGCTCGACTGCGGGCTGAACGATGGCATCGGCTCCGGATGTCGAAGCGGGGGCCGATTCGGTCCGTAACGCCTCGGCCGAATTCTCCCTTCCTGTGGATGGCTGCAACGATGTCTTGGTCATTGGCTGCAGCTCGGGTCGATTTACGCGGGGCGTTCCCGAGGTCCGACTTCCCGTTGGTTGTTCGTCTCCGGCGGCACTGGACTGAGCAGTGCTTGACTGGGCCGGATTGGCCTGAGCAGAGTCGGACTCGGGCAGGATTCCCGTGTTGGGAATTCCCTTTCTCGAGGGAGACTTGGCCCCTGTGGCAGTCTTCGTCTCTTTGGAGGGCGCGGCCAGCAGGATTTCCTGCCCGTCAATTTTCCAAGGGTAATACGTATCGGCGTTCGACCGAGCAGCCTGATAGGGCATCACTCGATAGCGATCTGACGTGTGCAGCCCACTCGACAGTTCGCGGACATCTTTCTGCTCGCGAGCGTAGCCGTGGGCGACAATCTTGGGCAACTGATTGTTCGTATGGACCAACTGCAGCGATTCGAGATACAGCCGGTCGGTCGCCGGCATCCGGCCTGAAAGATCGGCGAGTGTCCGCAGCCAATCAATCCCGTCCCCCTGCCACTTCTGCACCAGCACTACCGCCTCGTCGGTCGGGCTCGATTTCTTGATCTCGGCCGCCAACTGCGAATCGCGAAGTCGCAGTGACTCAATTTCAGAATCGAGCGACCACAGCCGCCAGGTTTGCCCCACCAGTAGACTGGCCGCCAGTGCTCCAGCCCCAACACCGGCCCACTTCAGCTGTTTCCCCCGATTATCGGGCTTGACCACCGTCTTCCGTGGATCGAGGAAATCGATCTGTGGCACGCGGGGCGAAACCCGCGTGAGCAAGAGCGCGAGGGGTCCCGCGAACTGAGACTGCAGCGGTTCATCGGGGAGCGTCGCTGGAAGTTGCAACTCGGTCGCCGTCGCAAATCCTAGTGGCTGGCATTCACACCCCAGCCTGCGCTCGAGCGCCGGGCCCAAAACTTGCTGGTCGGCCGCAGGAACCAGCATCCAGGCCCGGTCGAACTTCGCATCGGCCATCGCCGACCGCAACGCAACCAGCGCCCGGCTGACCTCAGGCACGATTGACTGATGCTCTCCTCCCTCGTCTCCAACCAATCGGGCCGCGTGCGAGAACAGCAACAGGCCGGCGCGAAAAGCGGAAATTTCCAACCGGGTCCCATGGCGGCTGACCAGCAGGCTGATTCCCTCCCGGCCACCAGTCAGCTGCGACTCAGCGCGGGCAATCCACTCGGCGCAAAGGGCCGGGGAGAGTCCCGCAAACCGGAGCGTTGAACCCGCCGCAACTACCTGCACGCGAATCGTTTCGAGCAGTGTCAACGGAGCAGTGGCGGCCAACACGTCACACCCGGGGATGTCCCCATGCCGACGAAGCGGAAGGAAGTCGAGCGACTGCTCATCGATGGCCACCGAGGACTTCGCCCCCACCTGGAAGCGAACCATCCCTGGGAGTTCCTCAGGAGGGGCTTCGGGAAGCTCGAGGCGTCTAAGGAAAGCGTCATCGCGAGGAATCGAGACCAGCGTCTCTGCGGGAACCGCTACCTCCAGGCGGTTCAATTCGCCTCGCAGCCAGTCGTTCGGAGGGACGTCACCTCCGGAGAACTTGCGCGGCAGTGTGAAGAACTTACGGACCGTCGCCCGCCCTCCATCAACCTGCGCGGCGACTCCGGCCACTTGATCGTGGTCCCATTCCAAGGCGAGCAAATCTGGCATCGCACCGTCACTCCCGTATCATGTCCCCCCGCCAGACCAAACCGGCGAGGACTTTCCGGCGTTTAGCCGGCGTCACCAAGGTCCCGTCACCGGACCGCCCTCAGTATCAGTCACCATTTCAGCCCCCCAGACCACCCGTTGGGGATCTACCAGACCGGGTTTAGACATAGGCTTCTCGAGACTCTGTCAATTGTGCGGGTTGTACGGTTCCCAAGGCAATCATCCCCTATTAAAAAACGGGGATTTCGCGACATCCGCACCGCCAATGGCTATGGTCGAGCGGCACTTCCTGCGGCTCAATTGCCTCCCGACAAGAGCTCGATCGAGTAACCCCGCCCCAGGTTCGACAGATCCCGCTGGAGGACAATCTGCGGCGGCCGCTCCGTCGCATCGATCACCGCTTCCACTCGCGCCGAAACTCCCCCTTCGTCAAAGTAGCCAACAGACTGTACACGGTAGACATCCCCGCGGGTGGTGATGAATTTGTCGAGCTGAACCAACGTCGGCAGATCGGCGATCTGGTACATGAACAGCCAACCGGTGGTCGCCATATCGGCGACTCCGTCGGACGAGTTCAGCAAAGACTGCTGTTGCGTGACAATTGCGGCGGCCATCTGCTCGTTCATGCCGGGAATACTCATCAGGGTCTCGAGGCGGGCCTGATTGATATTGATCCGACCCGGGATGAAACGGTCGGGATTGACCGTCAGCACTTCAAACAGCTGTGCCAGGTATCCTCTCATGGCGCCCCCGTCGGCTTGCCAGGGGCTAGCCAGAATGGTGCTGGACCCGTTGATGGTCACCTGCACCTCCGACCCAATCAGCTCATACAGCGATTGGAGTTGCGCATTTGCGCCAGCGGTCAGGTCGATTCCGTTACGCGTCACCTGTCCTTGGGCCGAAAAGAGGGAATTCGCCGCCGAAGTGAGCGCCTGCTGCGCCCCATTGGCCCCCGCACCCGGAGAGACCCGAGTCACTCCTTGCCCATTACCCGACTGGGTTGGTTGTACGGTTTGCATCCCACCGGCCGATCCTCCTCCCCCGACCTGTCGGGCTGCGGTAGTGGTTGCTCCCTGCCCGCCTGACGGGCGAATGGTCTTGGCACCACCCGCGCCGGCACTGGGGGTTGTCGTGGGAAGACCTCCCGTCTGTGATGACTGGATGGGCACTGAGCTGCCCCTTCCTGATTGGCTGCCACCTCCGCCGCCACTGGATGTGGAGCGACTCCCACCGCCCGCCCCCCCCCCAGAACTGCCAGTTACTCCCCCGCCCCCTGTGCCTCCGCCACCCCCAGAACCGCCTCCTGTCCCTCCGGTTCCCCCCTCCCCACTCCCGTTGGCCGCAACCTGTTGACCCGACTGAGTCGCGCTGGCCGGATCCTGATACGGACCGTTCAGCCGGTAGGCCACCAAAAACGTCGCGGCCTCGACTCCCAGCAGGGGCTCAATCTTGTCGTACAGCTCGCCCAGCGCGTTCATGTTCGCGTTGATTCGCGACTGGCCATCGACCTGCGCATTCAACTCGCGACTGTAGAGCGTGAAATAGGCGGCCAACCCTGGGAACAATACCCCGTCCCCGTCGTCCAATGGCGGGGATTTGTCCCCATCGTTCTCATTCGGGTCAAGCAGCCCATTCCGGTTCACGTCTTCTCCGTAGAGAATATCGGCGGTCAGCCCGCGGACCAGCAGCAGTTCATCGAGAGACTCAAGTGGAGCGTTGCGGGCGGTCAGCCCAAAGGCGGCGTAGTAGTCGTCCTCGGCACCAAGTGCCCGAGGTGTCTGGTCGGGATCAACGAAATCGAGAATGGCATCCACCAGGTCTTCGGTCATCCCCGGCAGATACATCAACTGCATCCGCTGCTGGGTTTCGTCGCCCCCCTGCTCCACCAATGTGTTCAGGTTGATTTTGGACGATTCATCGACGAGGCCAAATCGCACGGGCATGTCCCCTCCATTTTCGACCGCGGTGAGGACACTACAGCGTCCCCGTCCTCGAGCCGAGCTGGACTCCCGCAGCAACATTTCCTGGAATAAACCAGGATCGTGGTAGAGTGACTGCGGGTCGAGTTCCGTACGATCGCGCAGCGTGGCCGCAGCCAACTCGACCCCCGAGTCGGCCAGTGCCCGCGCCTGAACCTCGCGGCCAAACGCAGCCGCCGCCCGGGTCTCCACCACCATGAACTGCGCGAAGGTGTACCCGCCCAGAGCCAGCAGCGCCACCAGAATAGTCACGATCACCAGCACCGAGCCCCGGCGCGATTCGGCCGGGCCTCGGTTGGAGCGCCGTCGACTCAAGCAGAGTCGCCGGCCCGGCCGGATGCCACTCGGAACATCCTTCCGCCACCGCAAGATGCGTCGGGCCATGAGAGTCTCCCTCCGGATTATTGAGTGGCTAGCGTATCGGTCGCCTTGGCCAAAGGCAGGGCAACCACCAGACGAAAGGTTTGCGATGCGGGGTCTCGCTTGGATGCGGCGAACCCGGGGCGAGATCCACGTGGTGGAGTGGTGACCTCGATAATCACTTCTACCGCTGTGGGCAGCCCGCCCACAGAGGAACTGTCCCACTCCGTCAACCAGTTGTAGCCATCGAAATAGGCGAACTGCAGCGAGGTGACCTCGGGGGCGACGACCCGGAGACTGTTGGATAGAAAACCGACATCCCCCTGTGCCTCGGCGATCGAAGACTGCAGACGGTCGTTCTCGAAACGCCCCAATCCGGTGGGAGCGGCAGCGGCAGTCACCGAGTCACCCAACTGATAGCCCACCGTCAGCATGTCGCTGGTCCGAACCACTCCCGACATGTCACTACCCAGAGGGGCATAGACGCCGCCACGGGCAGGATTGCTGGTTGTCATCTTGAGGCTCTGCCAGTCACCCACCAGCCCAGCGATTGCGGCGATCGATTCGGGTGTCGGTTGCGCGGTTCCGATGGCGGCCGCTGACGTTGTCGACGGATCGCCCTGGCTTGTACCGCCAAACTCGGTCCCCGGGGTGACCGCTGGCGCAGAGGGGGCCTGCCCGGGAGTTGTCCCGCCTGCGGCAGGATCTGCGGACTGCGACGCCTGATCGCCCGGCTTAAAGACAATTCCCCGAAGGTCGGATTCGATCTGGCGGAGCACAGCGCGGGCGATCTGCGCCCGCTCGA
>Ga0315901_10003209_pt1 | contig 21422 bp, 23 predicted proteins | sample LakEriMetagenome_10_FD_203761 | JGI IMG/M metagenome (GOLD analysis project Ga0315901, IMG submission 203761) | Freshwater fungal communities from buoy surface, Lake Erie, Ohio, United States - Buoy 2 MA116 | ecosystem: Environmental > Aquatic > Freshwater > Lake | place: USA: Lake Erie, Ohio... | reverse complement strand
TCTACCCACATCCAGCATCAGCTGTGAGATATCAATTCCGATAACTTTTTCGGGATTCAGTTTTAGAGCCGCTATTGCTAAATCGGCTGTTCCTGTAGCCACATCCAGTATGAGTAAAGGCTTTGAATCAGCCAGCGATTGTATGGCTTTTTTGCGCCAAATTTTGTCAATGCCCAGCGATAAAAAGTGATTCAGAAAATCGTAGCGAGGTGCTATGCTGTCGAACATGTGTTCAACCTGCTCTTTTTTCGAATCGGCAGATGTTCTATATGGTTTTACGGTATTCACTCTGAATGAACGTGCGAAATACGTGAAATGATTTGGTATTGCACAATTTTTATAAGTGAATGGCTCACTATGTGTATTATTGCACTATGCGTAGCATTAATGCCTATGTACTGTTTTTTCTGTTCATTGCCGGAACTAGTTCGTGCAAAGAAAACTACGATGCACCATGCCGCGCAGTTGCATACGAATCCATCAGTTTTACTGCGTCCGAAAAATCATGGTTGGCTTACACCAAGGCAGATACGCTTACGTATGAAAGATTACCCAGCAGTTCGTTGCGAAACGGATTCGTTATACCAGAAGCATCAACATGGGCAAGAATGCCCAGGGCAGGCAGCAATCCTGAATGTCCTCCCGATTCCATACAATACGAACAACTCAATTTTACTCTAAAACTCGATTCGAACTTTCATACACTGCACATCCGATTTGATAAGCGAAACAGTGAATTGACATGTTCAAGTGATTCAGGTATTTTCCGTTTTCCCTTTTCATCCTTGTCATCGCCTGATAGTGTTTTTATGACTGCTGCCAACTGGAGTGGTCGAGCATTTTCAGGCATTTACATGCGCACTTCTAATAATGACAGCTTGTATTACACCAAAACGGATGGCGTTATCAGATATATGAATTCGACATCGGTATTTCAACTTCAATAACCATGAAAGAAACAATACAGGCCAAGTTTGTTAAAAGTTCGGGCAGCATAACCGATGCACCAGCCCCCACAAAACCTGAGTTTGCTTTTATTGGACGCTCCAACGTAGGCAAGTCGTCACTTATAAACATGCTGGCTAACAATAAAAGTTTGGCTAAAGTGTCGGCTACTCCGGGGAAAACAATCAGCATCAATCATTTTCTCATTAACAATTCATGGTACTTGGTAGACTTACCCGGATACGGATTTGCCAAGCGATCAAAAGAACAACGTGCTACATGGGAAAAGGTCATGTTCGAGTACTTTGCCAAGCGGGAAAATTTAAGCGGAGTTTTTGTGCTTATTGATTCACGCATAGAACCTCAGGCATCGGATATTTCGTTTATTAATAAATTAGGTGAAATGCAAATACCGCTCATGCTGGTGTTTACCAAGTCCGATAAAAACAATCAGTCGGTAACAGCTAAATCCGTGAACAGATTTAAAGACGAATTGCTGAAATACTGGGAAGAATTTCCAACGCATTTTATCACATCATCTGTAACGGCAAAGGGTAGGGAAAATATACTGCAGTTTATTGAAAAGGCTGTAAAAGGTTAAGCAAACAGCGATGAAGCAATGCCATCGGCCATGAATCGATGTGAGTGAGCAAGCACAAATGCACCCTTGTCAAGAATTAATATACCTTGTTCTCTGTATGTATCAAATACTTTTCGGTTAGCCTGGTAGTATTCGCCAAACTCATTGAGCAGTTGGCTCTCAGAAACTCCCCACATTGTTCTAAGTCCCGTCATTACCGTTTCGTTGTAGCGCTCTTTGTTGCTCAGAATTTCCTGCTCATAAAAAAGGCTACCGGCTTTTATCTGCTTTATATAGGCAACATTATTGGCTACATTCCATTGTCGCGATGTTCCATTATAAGAATGTGCTGATGGGCCAACTCCAATATACGGTTTATTCTGCCAGTAGGATGTGTTGTGAACAGCGTACTGCTTGTTGCGGGCAAAATTTGAAATTTCATAGTGCTCATACCCATGCATTGCCAATGTTTCCGTCAGCATTTCAAATTGCTTTAAGGCAGCTTCTTCGTCTACCGGTTTTTCTTTTTGCATTTTAACAGCATGGTAAAGCGCTGTCTTTTCTTCAATGGTTAAGCAGTAAGCAGAAATATGCTGAACACCGCTATCCAATACCTTATTCAGCGTGTCATGCCATTTTTGAGTACTTAACGAGGGAATGCCGTAAATCAGGTCGACTGAAGCCTGATGAATTCCTGCCTGGTTCGCATTGATTAGGCATTGCAAGGCTTGCTGAGCTGTGTGCGCCCGGTTCATCCACTTCAATAGGGTGTCATCAAACGACTGTAGACCTATGCTTAAGCGGTTTATACCCAGCATGTACAATTCATTTAGTTTGGCCGGATTCAAATCATCCGGATTGGCCTCCAGCGTAATTTCAGCACCCACTTCAACGTTATAGAAGCGTTTAATGTGTTCGAACAGCTTTTTAAGTTGCGAATATGTAAGCAAAGAAGGTGTACCTCCTCCAACGTAAACAGACTTTAGTGTGTTGTCGGGCAAGTAGTTTTTACGCAGCTCTATCTCACTGCAAATGGCTTCTACCATTTCATCGGCCAGGTGCAGCGAAGTGCTGAAGTGAAAATTGCAATAGTGACACGCCTGTTTGCAAAAAGGTATATGAATATATAATCCCGACAATTATTGTTGTTAATTTGAAACCGGTGCGAAGATATCTTATCATTCTGTTACTTGGTTGCAGTTCGCTGCAGGCACAGCAAAATAAATGGCTGAGTGTACACAGTGATTTGCCTGTGCTCAAAAACTGGCCCGAACTTCGTGTTGATTCTGCATCGCTTGAAGGAGCACTAAGCCGTGTTATTCTGGCATTAAACGAACAGGCTTATCTGGCAGCAAAAATTACGCACCTTGACATGTTAGACGATTCCATACGTGTATACATACAAACCGGCAAACCTTACAAATGGATTGCGCTGCGCAAAGGAAATATACCCGATGATATACTAACGGCAGCGGGTTTTCGATCACGTGATTTCGTGAACAAACAATTTTCCCCGGATGTTTATAAAAATGCAGCATCACGTATTCTCAGTTATCTCGAACGTAACGGTTATCCATTCGCTTCTCTGGAGCTCGACAGCCTAACCATAGAACAGGAAGGTATCTCGGCATCGTGGAAACTCACCAACAATGAATGGATTCAATACGATTCCATAGAATTGATTGGATCATCGCAGGTTAAAAAGTGGTTTCTTGAAAAATACCTCGGAGTTAAAATAGGTGCAGCCTACAATGAGCAGCACATAAAAATGGCATCTGCCAGATTAAATCAATTGCCTTTTCTAACCGCTTCACAGTCGGCTCGTGTGTATTTTTTTGCCAATAAAGCCAAGCCTATACTGTATGCCGATGAGCGCAAAGCAAGCACAGCTGACGGTATTATTGGTTTTGCGCCCAATTCGCAAGCCAACAACAATTCGCTGTTGCTTACAGGCGAGGCTAACTTAAAACTTGAAAACTTATTTGAAACCGGCAAGGTACTCGAGGTAAATTACCGCAGCTTTTTAGCTAATTCACAGCAGTTACGAGTGTATGCCCTGTATCCTTATATATTCAGGTCGAGCGTAGGGTTTGATTATTCCCTTCAACTAATTAAACAGGATACCAGTTTTTTAGACGTAAATAATCAATTGGGTTTGTACTACCGTTTTATTGGTCAGGATTACCTCAGGGTGTATTATGCTATTCAAAGCACCTCACTCATAACCGTAGATACCCAACAAATACGAAACAGCGTTAGGCTGCCCGATGCCAACGATGTGATAAATTACCAATACGGAACAGAGGTAAAGGTAGTGCATTACGATTATTTACTGAATCCGATGAAGGGATATTCAATAACACTCAATGCTTCGCTGGGCGATAAACGTATTCAAAGAAATCCGACTATTGATGGCATTCGTTTCACAGATGAAAAAGGAAGTCAGTATTCATTGTACGATAAAGTAGCTGCACGTATGATTCAGTACAAGGTACATACCGATGCAGATGTATTTGTTAAGTTGGGAAAATTCGTAACTACCCGGTTACAGCTAATGGCTGCAGCAGTGCAGGCTCCGGTTTTGTTCCTGAACGATTTGTATCGTATAGGTGGATTAAGAACCCTCAAAGGTTTTGATGAACAAGCTATATTTGCAAGCAGATACGCCATAGTGAATACTGAACTGAGATACCTGTTGCAGCGCAATGCGCATGCTAGCATTTTTTGGAATGGAGCATATTATGAAAATACGCTGCGCACACCTACATTATCGGACACTCCGTTCGGATTTGGAGCAGGGTTTAATTTTGAAACCACAGCAGGCGTTTTTTCCATTTATTACGCATTGGGCAGGCAGTTCAATAATCCGATAGAGTTTGAAAAAGCAAAGGTTCATTTTGGTTTCACCAGTTTTTTTTAAAGCATGTACCCACGCACTATTCATATAAAAATTAAAATACAGCTGGCTGCGTTTATTGCATGTTTTTGTTTCATGAATAGCGCATTTGCACAGGAGTTAACCGATACTGCATTTAGGTTTGAAACATCCGATACGCTGCAAGTCGATACAGCAGCAAAACCGAAATCTGTATTAAATAACTCGTTGCTTGATTCTATTTCATCGGATTCATTGTTGCTTTCAATTTTTCACCCGTACGTACGCATAACCCAACCCTACGTGAAAATCCCCACCAGGCGCACCGGCATCACAGGTATTAAGGAAATACAAAACAGACCCAAACGCAGAGACCAATGGCGTTTTTGGGTGATATGTGTTATTCTTATGTACATCTCCTTTGTGCGTATCAGCCATCCTTCCGATTTCAACCAGTTTGTTCAGTCGGTATTTAATGTAAGACTTAGTGATAAAATATGGGAGGAACAGCGTACCGTATTCAATTTTATTACCCTGCACATGTTTGCTATATACCTGCTTATCGCAGCCATTTTTATTAATTCCTATTTGGAGCAAAGCCGTATAAATATTATTGATAACTACTTTTTACAGTACCTGTTTATAGTTGGTGTTTGTGCAATCGTATACGCATCCAAATTTTTACTTCACGGTTTGCTGGGCGCATTGTTAAGTATTAAAAAGCTGGGCGTAGGATTCATCTCAAATACCGTTTCAGTAACTAACTTTTTGGCATTGGTTATCTTTCCCTTTATTATTTTCTACGCCTACAATACCAATCAGCTGTGGTCGGTTATTATGATGCAAACCATAGTCTCACTGTTTTTTGTGAGTATACTTTACCGCGTAGTGCGCATACTGCTACTAAGCCCCTCATTTTTTACTTTTCCCATAATCTATTTATTTATTTATCTTTGCGCCCTCGAAATTTTACCCATAGTTGTAATCGTTAAATATATTAATACCTACACCATTTGAAAGCTAAGATCAAAAGTATCATAATCTCTCAGCCCAAGCCGGAGTCGGATAAATCACCGTATTTTGATCTTGCTAAAAAGCGTAGTCTTAAAATCGATTTCAGACCTTTCATTACCGTTAGTCCTGTTAGCTCTAAAGAATTTAAGAGCCAGAAGGTAAATATCTCTGATTACACAGCCATCATACTGAACTCACGCAACTCCGTTGATCACTTCTTTCGCATGTGCAGTGAGTTGAAAATAGAAATGCCCCCGGAAACCAAGTACTTTTGTGTAAACGAAAGCATAGCCAATTACCTGGCTAAATATATTCAGGTACGTAAGCGAAAAGTATTTTCAGGCAAAGCCACCGAAACAGAATTGCTTAATGTGATTAAGAATCATCCCAACGAGAAATACCTTTTTCCATGTAGCGACTGGCGTAAACCGGAGATTGAAAAATTCATGAAAAAGAACAAGTATCACTTTAAAGAGTCGTTCTTTTACCGAATTGTATCCGCTGATTTGTCTGATTTGAAAGATGTAAACTACGATATCATTGTGTTTTTTAGCCCGGCTGATATTCGTTCGTTGTTTGAAAATTTTCCTAAATTCAAGCAAAATAAAACCCTGATAGCCTCATTTGGTGCAACTACTGCCAAGGCTATAAAGGAGGCAGGTCTTACCGTAAACATAGCCGTTCCTACTCCACAATATCCATCTATGGTTATGGCGCTGGATAAATATGTGGAAGCCCACAATAAAGAGGCTAAATAATACGGGATACCTTAATCAAAACTTTATTCTTTTAAATAGCTATTGTATTGTATAGGCAAATTGCTATTATTGTTTTTTAAACAGCCAAAAATCACCTCGCTGATGAGAAAACTACTTACACTGACAGCCATGAGTCTATGCATATATGCCGTAAAAGCACAGCAAGACCCTCAATTCACGCATTTTTTCATGAACAGACTGAATTATAATCCTGCATTTGCGGGCACAGAACAGAAAATATGCGGAATGTTGATGTACCGTACGCAGTGGCAGGGTTTTGGTGGTTCAGGAAAGAATGATTTGGGTGTATCACGTGGAGAGTCGCCTGAAACATTTATCGGCAACATCAATGCACCTATTGGACAACGCTTAGGTGTTGGATTTAATATTTACAGAGACAGACAAGGATTTGAGAGTACCGTGGTTCCAAGCTTATCTGTTTCTTATCGCCATACCTTTGCCAATGAATCCCAATTATCAGGGGGGGTAAATGTTGGTATGGTTCAAAAAACGCTTGATGGCAGCAAATTTTCGGCACGCGATGCTGGCGACTCAAAAGTTCCTACTGGAACAGAAACAGGTACGGGAATTGATTTTGGTGCAGGTGTATACTTCACTATGCCTACTCTTTGGCGGTTTGACAGATTTTATACCGGTTTATCGCTAATGCACATCAATCAGGCCAATGTTGCATACAATACCATCGAAAACAAAATGGTTCACCATTATTATTTTATGGCCGGGGCAGCCTACGATATCAATGGAACATTTGCGATTGAACCCAATGTTTTAGTTAAGTCAATTCTCTCAAAAACATCTGCGGATATCAACGCAATGGTTGTATACAACAACCGCTTTAAAGGCGGTATCTCATGGCGTACAGAAGATGCCTTTTCAATACTGGCCGGATTTAAATTTACAGACGATATGCAACTTGGCTACTCGTATGATCTCACAACCAGCAATATCATTGATTACAGCACCGGGTCGCATGAAATATTCTTTAAATACTGTTTCATGCCTAAGATCAAGACTAAGGAAAAGATTGTTATTCCGAGACTTACACCTCGCTTTTTATAGTATTTCTGGCAATATTATCGGCAACTTTGACGTTATCGGTTAAAACAATTTCCACCACTTACTTGCAAATTTGGTTTTATATTCTAATTTTGCGTTACTTAAAACTAAGTATATCATAAAAAATGAAAAGCTTTAAATGGTTTTTTTACGTACTGTTCGGCACGGCTTTATTTAGTTGCGGAGGCACTACTGATAGAGGTGAACTGGTAGGTGTACCGGGCAGAAGAATGTGGTTTCATCCTCAACCGTTTGGTACAGTGTATGTACCTACAGGATCTATGCACATTGGTGAAACTGAACAGGATGTGCCTATGGCTATGATTGGACCTAACAAACAGATTTCTGTTCCTGCATTTTTCATGGATGAAACAGAAATTACCAACAACGAATACCGTCAGTTTGTGGCTGCAGTTCTGGACTCTATGGTTCGCGAAATATTGGGTGAACAAAATCCTGATATTTTCTGGTTTACTGATGAAGAGTCAGGCGAACACTCACTCAATTACGATGCTAAAATTAAAGAAGAGTATACCAACGACAATGACCAGTTAAAAGAACTTTACTACAATCAGGCTGAAACTTACTACCGTCAAAAGCAAATTGACGTACGTAAACTCATTTACAAATACGAAGACATCGATTTGAAATCGGCTGCTAAATTACACCGTCAGAACGAATACAAAGAAAACCGTGAAAAATACAAACGCATACGCCAGTTACATATTTATCCTGATACATTGGTATTTATGCGTGATTACACCTATTCTTTCAATGAACCTATTGCTACAGTTTACTTCTGGCATCCAAAATACGATGATTATCCTGTAGTAGGCGTAAATTGGCATCAGGCAAAAGCATTTTGTCACTGGCGCACGGCTTTACTTAATAGCTTTTATGCCGATATGGATGAGTATACTGTTACATCATTCCGTTTGCCAACTGAATACGAATGGGAATACGCTGCTCGTGGTGGCCGTGATTTGAACAAATATCCTTGGGGTGGTCCGTATATTAAGAATGCTAAAGGCTGTTCGCTTGCTAATTACAAGCCTATGCGAGGAGACTTTGCACAGGACGGTGGTTTATATCCGGTGCGTGTGGGATCTTATTTCCCCAACGACTTTGGATTGTATGATATGGCCGGTAACGTTGCGGAATGGACTATTAGTGCATACGAAACATCAGCCAACCTTTTTACATCTGATTTAAGTTCAGATTATCAATATGACGCTAAAGATGATGATCCTGAAACATTGAAGCGTAAAACAATTCGCGGTGGATCATGGAAAGACATAGGCTATTATGTTCAAAATGCAGCCCGTACTTATGAATATCAAGATAGTTCTAATTCTTATACTGGGTTTCGTTGTGTAATGAGCTACATCGGACGTTCAGCACGTGATAACAAATAACATATTTATATTTACTAACAAACTAACCTCAAAACAACACTCTTAAATTATGTCAAGTTCAAACAGTTTCTTTGAAAGTATGGCCTTTAAAAAAATCATGGCCAAAGTTTATGGATTCGGAGCAGCTATCGTAATCGTTGGTGCCTTATTTAAAATTATGCACTGGCCGGGCGCTAACCCCATGCTTATTATAGGCTTAGGAACAGAAGCAATCATCTTCGCCATTTCAGCTTTCGAACCGTTACATAAAGAAACAGATTGGTCATTAGTGTATCCGGAACTTGCAGGTATAGATTCGGATGAAGAAAAACCTAAGGGAACAATATCACAGCAACTAGATAAAATGCTGGAGGAAGCTAAAGTTGGTCCGGATTTGATTAGCAGTTTAGGCAATGGTCTTAAATCACTTAGCGATAATGTTAATGACTTAAAAGATTTGTCAACAGCAGCAGCAGCTACTGATCAGTATACCAAAAATGTTGAAAAAGCCAGTGCATCAGTGGCAGGATTAAGTAACTCGTATGAGCAGGCACTTAACGCCATGTCGGGTATGGTTACAGCTTCAGAAGGGTCTAAAGAGTATGCCAATCAAATAGATAAAATGACTAAAAACCTGGCATCTTTAAACTCGGTATATGAACTTGAAATTGCTGAATCAAATAATCATTTGCGATCTATCAATGAATTCGTTGGCAATTTGTCGAAAGTGGTGACTAGCTTGGCTGAAACACAAAATCAGGCCGAAACATTCAAAACCGAAATTCATAAACTGTCCAATAATTTAACGGCATTGAATAACGTATACGGCAACATGCTTGCTGCCATGAACGTGAATGCAGGCCGCAATTAATAGGATCACTAAACAGTAACTTAAATATTTCAATAATAATAAGTATAAGAAATGGCAGGAGGTAATGTATCCCCTAGGCAGAAGATGATTAACATGATGTACCTCGTGTTAACAGCACTTCTAGCGCTAAACGTTTCAGCTGAAATTTTAAAAGCATTTCACCTGGTAGAGCAAAGTCTTGAGAAGTCAGCGGACAATATTGAGACTAAGAATGCCGGTACAATGAAGGCCATTGATAAATACCATACAGAGTTTCCTACCGACTCAAATGGTAATATTGTATGGAAAAATGCTAAACAAGCTCGTGAGTTAGCGAAAGAATTGGTTGAGTATATTGAGGGCATTAAAACACAGGTAATTACCGGTGCAGAAGGCCGCAAAGAAGATACTAATGGTGACGGTAATAGCGATGATGAAGAACTGACCAAGGCAGATGACATCGAGAATCATGCTAACCTCATGATTAATAATAAAGAAGGCGAAAAACTGCGTGCAAAAATCAATGAGACCCGTGAGAAACTTATAGCGCTTGTTCCAAAGGATAAACAAGCAGGTATAAAGTCGGACTTGGTTACTCAGGATTATGTTCAAGAAGGACAGTCAAAAACGTGGGAGTCGGTAATGTTTGAACATAGCCCGGCAGCAGCGGTTTTAACACTGTTAACTAAATTTCAGGGTGACGTAAAGAATACAGAGGCGCAGGTGTTGGATATTTTAAAATCATCCATCTCTGAAGCTGACTTTACTTTTGATAAGTTGGAACCAAAAATTATTCCGAACAATGGAACGTATATCACATTGGGAAGTGAATACTCAGCAGATATTTTTGTAGCAGCATCGTCATCTAAACAAGAAGCCTCTATATTGGTGAATGGTAAGACCATTCCGGTTGAAGGCGGGGTAGGTAAATACAAAGTAGTACCCACATCGGAAGGTGAAATAAAATACAAAGGTGTAATTACCGCCAAGAAACCGAATGGCATGATTGAGGAGTTTCCTTTTGAACAAAGCTTTACGGCACTTAAACCTATGGCTGTAATTTCGGCAACCAAAATGAATGTGGTATATATCGGGTTGAAAAATCCAATATCGGTTTCAGTTCCGGGCTATTCTGCAAAAGAAATACAAGTATCCTTATCACCAGCATCAGCGGGTAAACTAAGTCCTGACCCACAAACACCGGGCGGATATATACTGGAAGTAAATCGTACTGCAAGTAATTTGAGTATTGTGGCATCGGTTAAAACCAAAGATGGTAAAGTAAAGCAGATGGGTGAACAGAAGTACCGTGTTAAAGTTATACCTGATCCGGTACCTGCATTAGGTATGCTGGAAGGTGGTAAAGTAGCCAGCGCTCAATTGAAGTCACAAAATGTAGTTAGAGCAGCCCTTAAAGCATTTGCTTTCGAAGGCATTAACTATATACCGTATGAATTTACATTTATCGTTACATCCAAACGTTCGGCACCCTATTATGGAACTGCACAAGGACAAAGCTTAAAGCCGGATATGATTGCTGCCCTATCAAAAGCCCAAAAAGGCGATCAGGTAATCGTATCTTCAATTAAAGTAAAAGGACCAGACGGTGTAAGGCAATTACCCGGTGGTGTAATTATAGATGTACAGTAATTAAGAATACCAATTAACTCCATATGAAAAGAATCATCATTTTGTTAATTCTACTTTCAGTTAGCTGGCAGTATTCCACTGCACAGGGAGTGTATGATGATTTTATCTACACCCGTCAGGCAGTACAAGAAAGGAAAGTAGTGCCATGGCCTTACTTACGCGAAGCTGATGTTATGTTCGCAAAACGTATCTGGAGGATTATTGATACCAGAGAGAAGCAAAATCAGCCCATGGTTTGGCGGAAGAATCCATTATCACTCATTTTCTACAATTCTGTACTAGACGGTTCACTGATTCCGTACAAAGATGATTCTTTATCAAGCAGCTATACCATAGAAGAGTTTGAAAACTATTTCTCACAAAAAGTGCCTGAGAAAAAGCTTATCGACCCGAATGGTGACCCCGATGATCCTACCAACTTTTACATGGATACGGTTATCATTAAGCTTAAATCAGATGATATTAAGAAATTCAAAGTAGTAGAAGACTGGATTTTTGACAAGAAAGAATCCAGAATGTATGTACGAATTATATCTATTGCGCCTGTTATTAAACCAAATATTGAAGGAGCAGATTTAGGTGAATTGGAATGGTGTTGGTTAAAGTATCATCGCGACCCTACTGATGAAGACAGATTTGACATCAGAGAAATTCTTGTGAACAAGGAAATATTTAACCGTCAAAATGATGCTGCACGTGTTACCTATGACGACTGGTTTGAACAACGTTTATTCAGCAGTTACATAGTGAAAGAAAATAACCAATACGATTTGTACATTAAGCAGTTTGCCGAATTTAAGGATAATGGTGTAGCTGCTATACTGGATGCTGATCGCATTAAACAAGAGATTTTTGAAAAAGAACATGATCTTTGGGAATACTAAAAGCATGTAAAAACTTTAAAGAAAGCCGTTATGTTAACGGCTTTTTTTATTCCGGTTGCTTTGAATCTACTATAATAGTTACTGGTCCATCGTTAATAAGTTGTATTTTCATGTCAGCACCGAAAACACCTGTTTTGATAGGTTTACCGGTTCGTTGATTCACGTTTTCAATAAATTTCTCGTACAAGGGTATAGCGTGTTCAGGTCGGGCCGCTTTCATAAACGATGGGCGATTCCCCTTTTTGGTACTTGCATGCAGCGTAAACTGACTAACTATTAATAGTTCACCTGCTATGTCCATGACCGATAAGTTCATCTTCCCCTCGGCATCGTTGAAAATACGCATCTGACATAGTTTATCACACATCCATTGGATATCATTTTCGGTATCGTTCTCTTCAATACCGGCCAATACCAGTAAGCCTTTAGCAATTGTTGAATGGAGTTGCCCATTTATAGTCACAGACGCTTCCGTTACGCGTTGTATCACCGTTCTCATGCGTATAAATCTTCTTTTAGCAGCATGGAGAGATAGCTTTGATACCGCAACTCCGAAATTTTACCTGTATCAACAGCTTTTTTAACCTCGCATCCGGGCTCACTTATATGCTTGCAGTTATTAAACTTGCACGTGCCGATGTATGGTCGCATTTCAATAAAATAATGAGACAGTTCCTCGTCCGGTATGTCTACCAGCCCGAATTCACGTATTCCTGGCGTATCAATGATGAACCCCCCAAATCCGAGACTATGCATTTCGGCAAACGTAGTGGTATGTTTTCCTTTATTGTGGTAGTTGGAAAGGTCCCCTGTTTTCAGATTCAACGATTCATCCACCGTATTGAGTAAGGTTGATTTGCCAACACCGGAATGACCTATAATCAATGACGTTTTCTTCTTAAGTATTTTTGTTAATGCATCAATACCGGTTTTAGTTGCTGATGATGTGCGCAAGCATACATACCCAATCTGTGAATAGAGTTGTATGGTATCCGTAAGTATTTCCTCCATATCGGGCGAATCAAACAAATCACATTTATTAAATACTAGTAAAGGCTTGATATGGTAGGCCTCGGCCGTAACCAGTATGCGGTCTATAAAACCCAGTGAAGTTTCCGGCATGCTTAACGTTACCAGAAGTATTAACTGATCAATATTGCTGGCAATAATGTGTGTCTGTTTCGACAGGTTACTCGATTTACGAATGATGTAGTTTTTACGCTCGTGTATTTGGGTAATGATATAATTAGTGGTTGCGCTTTCCGGCTGTATACTCACGATGTCGCCTACAGCTACCGGATTTGTATGTTTTATATCACTAAGCCTGAAACGCCCTTTAATACGTGCAGTTACCTGGTTTCCGTTGCTTAACATGACCTGATACCAGCTTCCAGTTGATTTAGTAATTGTACCTCTTAATTCAGAAACCATTTTCCGGTGCTATATCCTACATAAACAAAAAATAAACCCAGCATGTTCGAAAGCAATACGTACATGATAAAACCCGTAATTAGTCCATCTTTAAGCAGTTGGACAGACTCGAGGCTAAATGTAGAAAATGTGGTAAACCCTCCCAACACACCTGTCATTAGAAATAACCGACCGGATTCGGGCAGTTGTTTTGTAAAGGCAAAGTACCACACTAAGCCTATCAGATAGCAGCCGGCTAAATTAACAACTAACGTACTGTATGGATAGGACTTTAGGCCCAATGACTGGAAAAGTAAAGAAGCTGTATACCTCAGCAATGAACCAATGGTACCGCCTATAGCAACCAACAGATAGGAATTCATGCTGCAATATACAAATCAAACGTAAATCATGCCTTCGGGCTCATGACCATAAGCAATGGCCTCACCTTTTTTTATACGGGAAGAGATAATCCAGCAGATAATGGCATCTACATGGTGCCACGATGTGGTATCAAACGAATCCAGTTTTAAGTCGAATGTGTGCTGCAGAATGGCTAAAAACTGGCGTATAAGCTGCTTGTCTTTTTTATTGTATGAATCGGCCAACTCATGATACTTGACAAATGCTGCCGGGTAAACTTCAAAAACCTTCATTCCCATACTTTCCAGTTTTCTTTTCAGTTGCATCGCCCGTGCCGTCAATCCGCCCAAAAACATGGGTGACATAGCTGAAGTAGCCACATCGGCTTCGCGGTAAAAATAATTTGAGTACTGGTTGCCTAACGTGTATATGCCGGGAAGGCTGAGCGGGGCATCAATACAAACTATTTCCGGCTTTAGCGATTCGAGCAACGACACAATAAACTCATCTGCATCCTGTTTTTTGGTCGTTCCCAGTACAAATTTGGTATTTGTATGATTACCGTAACATACGGCTGTAGTACCTGCGTACTTGCTTCCAAAATCAATTCCTGCCCACATACTTTTTATCGTTTATTTTTACATCGTTCACTGCAATACTTCACATTTGCCCAATTTTTCTCCCATTTCTTTCGCCAGGTAAACGGCCTGCCACATGTCATACAGATTTTCTGCGGCAAATCCGACTTATTTACACCCCTCATCTCTTGCTGATTTTATTGTGTGAAATGGATTTTTGACGGCTGCATTTAAAACGACTGATTTCAGGATTGCGTTTGGCTGCGTGCTTTTGCGAAACCCCTTCATTTACCCGTTTGCGCCACAAACGCCAGCTTGATGGCTTTAACTGCCGCCTCATCAACTCTATTACTTCAGACTCGGATAGTCCAAACTGATAGGCTATGGCCTCGAAGGGTGTGCGGTCTTCCCAAGCCATTTCAATAATTCGGTCAATATCACGTTCGCTAATCATAAAACTTAAACACTATTTGGGTAGGTATGTTTTATCTTTATTTAATTGTGTAACATGCGTACATGAATGCAGTTATTGATTTAGGAACCAATACATTCCATTTGCTTATTGCTGAAAAGGTCGGTCAGTCATTTACTATTATCCACAAACACCACATTCCGGTTAAAATAGGCAAGGGGGGTATCCATAAGGGTGAGTTGACCAGCGATGCCATGCAGCGGGCATTTGATGCATTAAACGATTTTGCCATACGGCTATCTACATATTCCGTTTCTGATGTTCGCGTGTTTGGCACATCGGCTATTCGCGATGCAGGTAACGGGAATCAGTTTATGGAAGAGGTGTATAACCGATTTGGATTCCGCATTCAGGCTATAAGTGGGTTGCAAGAGGCTGAATTTATTTATAGAGGAGTGCAGGCTTCATTGCCGGCCATGCATGAACCGTATGTGGTCATGGACATTGGCGGTGGCAGCGTGGAGTTTATACTGGTAAATGACGAACAAGCAGTATGGAAGCAGAGTTACCAAACAGGTGCTTCGCGCCTTATTCAGTCGTTTCCACTCAGCGATCCGCTTTCCTCTACTGAAATTAAGGACTTGGAGGACCATTTTGCCCAATCATATCGAACCCTAACTGATGCTATGCGTGAATACAAGCCTAAAATTATGGTAGGCTCAGCAGGTTCCTTTGAAACCTTACGTGATGTGATGGAAAAGGATATGAATACGACTGTAAATGCACTAACCCCACATGCTTTTGAACTGCCCATGTGGCAGGCTAAGCAGTGTATGAATTTACTCATTTGTTCTTCACATGCCGAGCGTATGCAATTATCCGGATTGGTTTCATTTCGCATGGAAATGATAGCTGCTGCTTCATTAATGACTCGATGGGTAGTGAACGAATATTCTATACGCACCCTTATCGCCTCAATGTATTCACTTAAAGAAGGCGCTTTAATACACACATAAACTATGCACCGTGCAATTCAAGGGTTTAGTAAATGAAGGCGAATACATTTTTGGCTAGCTGCGTGCAGCGCATTTGTTAGCGAGGTGTTCGAAGGGCAGAGGCTACTGATTTTACGTCCGGGTCGCCCGACTATTTCTTTTTAATCGATGGAAGCAGCGCCCTCTTCTATACGTTTAAGCGCACGGTATAATTTGCCAACTGGCAATCCCATTACATTGTAAAAGCAACCATCAATACGTTCAACAGCCGTGTACCCAAACCAGTCTTGTATACCGTAGCTGCCGGCTTTATCGAAAGGGTGGTAATTTTTTATATAGTACCACAATTCATCCTCACTCATGGGGCGACAAGTAACATCCGTTTTATCGTAAAGCACATACTTTTGAGAAGTCGTTTTAATACACACTCCGGTAAAAACCTGATGTGTCGCTCCGCAAATTTGTTTGAGCATGCGCATACTATCCTTCTCGTCCACCGGTTTGTTGAGTACTTCATTATTTATCCATACAATAGTATCTGCTGTTACCAGTATTTCATTATCGCTTAAGGTGTCCGGATATGCATCAGCCTTTTTTTCGGCCAGGTAAAGAGCAATGGATTCAGCTTGTAAGTGGGCAGGAAATGATTCATCAACATCATAGGTGTGAATGGTGTAGTTTAGTTCCAACCCTTTTATTAGTTCTTGTCTTCTGGGCGATTTGGAGGCCAGAATGATTTGAGCGCCTATTTTTTTCATGTCGAAATGATATACTACAGCTACGTGAAAAAAAATACAAGCCCAACATCTCAGCGCTACAACCTCACGCCCTTGCTTCGGTCAAGACCTGGGGGATTAGAGGGAGCTGCTAGTGCGGGCTTGCACCGACAAAGGTAAGTTTTTTTGTTCAGCTGCCAAATTCACTTTGAATTTGGTGGCTGTATTATAGCTTTGCCAAACAAGTATTCACTCATAAAATTCAATAAGATGCAGGACCTGCTGGAAGAACTCAAGAAACAGTTGACCCAAGTACAACGCGGAGGTGGCGATAAAGCGGCTGCCAAGCAAAAAGAAAAAGGTAAAATGCTGGCTCGTGAGCGTGTAGCCTATCTATTTGATAAGGATAAACCGCGCATAGAAATAGGCGCATTTGCCGGACACGAGATGTATGCTGAACATGGCGGCTGCCCCAGCGGTGGAGTGGTGGTAGAAATAGGATATGTAAGTGGAAGACAATGCATAGTAGTAGCCAACGATGCAACAGTAAAAGCCGGTGCATGGTTTCCCATTACAGGCAAGAAGAATTTGCGTGCACAGGAAATAGCTATTGAAAATAAACTTCCCATCATTTACCTGGTTGACAGTGCTGGAGTGTATTTGCCCATGCAAGATGAAATTTTTCCGGACAAGGAACATTTCGGACGAATATTCAGGAACAATGCAGTTATGAGTAGTATGGGCATCACTCAAATTGCGGCTGTAATGGGTAGTTGCGTTGCTGGAGGAGCATACCTACCCATTATGAGCGATGAAGCCATGATAGTGGATAAAACGGGATCCATTTTTTTAGCGGGCAGTTACCTCGTAAAAGCAGCTATAGGTGAAGATATTGACAATGAAACGCTGGGAGGAGCCTCAACACATTGCGAGATAAGCGGAGTTACCGACTATAAATTTGAGAATGATGCGGCTTGTCTCGATCGTATAAAACGAATTATGGATAAGTTGGGCGATTACCAGCCTGCAGGCTTTAACCGTGCTGAACCTAAAGCGCCTTCACGGCAGATGGATGATGTATACGCAGCAGTAGGTCAATTTGCCAAACCTTTTGATGTGATGGAAATTATTGATCGCCTGGTTGATGCCGGATCGTTTGATGCATATAAGGAATTGTACGGAAAAACCATTTTGTGCGGATATGCCCGCATTGACGGTTGGGCAGTGGGTATTGTGGCCAATAACAGGTTGGTGGTAAAAGCAAAAAAGCCCAAACAAAATGCTGCCGATAATCCAACGGAAATGCAAATAGGCGGAGTAATATACTCGGATGCGGCAGATAAAGCAGCACACTTTATCATGAACTGCAATCAGAAAAAAATACCGCTTGTATTTTTGCAGGACGTAACCGGTTTTATGGTAGGAAGCAGAAGTGAGCATGGAGGTATAATAAAAGACGGTGCTAAACTGGTAAATGCACAAGCTAATTCAGTAGTTCCCAAATTTACCGTTATTACAGGTAACTCATATGGTGCAGGCAATTATGCCATGTGTGGCAAAGCCTACGACCCGCGTTTAATTGTAGCGTGGCCCAATGCTAAAATTGCGGTAATGGGAGGTGAGCAAGCTGCACGGGTATTGCTGCAAATTGAAGAAGCATCACTAAAAGCTAAAGGAGAGGTGGTAGATGAACAAAAGCATGCAGTGCTACTGAAGCAAATTACTGATCGCTATAACAAGCAAATGAGTCCGTATTATGCAGCAGCCCGCTTATGGATAGACGCCATAATAGATCCGACAGAAACACGCAAGTGGATTTCAATGGGTATTGAAGCAGCTAATCATGCACCTATACAAAAAGAATTTCGTCCCGGGGTTATTCGAACCTGATAGTTTACATTCGCATCACTCACAAAAAATCTGATTTATGTTAAATACAAAAATTGAAACTGCACTGAATAAGCAGGTTGAACTTGAAGCTGCATCTTCGCAGTATTATTTGGCAATGGCATCGTGGGCTGAAAACAATGGCTACAACGGTGTTGCTAATTTCTTTTACCAGCACAGCGATGAAGAACGCATGCATATGCTGAAGCTTGTTAAATACATTAATGAGCGTGGTGGCAAGGCAAAAATTCCGGCATTGAAGGCAGTTACCACATCCTATAAAGGATTGGATGCTGTATTTAAGGATTTGCTGAAACATGAAGTGAATGTATCAAATGAAATTAACGGACTTGTTGAGGTATGCCTGAAAGAGAAGGATTACACTACCCATAATTTTTTGCAGTGGTATGTAGCCGAGCAAATTGAAGAAGAGGCTTTGGCACGCACTATTTTGGATAAACTCAATTTGATAGGCAACGATAAAGGCGGCATGTACCTTTTTGACCGTGACTTATCGGGCTACAGCGGACAGAAAAACGAAGAACAGTCAAAGTAAAGGTAGCCCATGAGCTACATGAAACACACATCGATAGCTACAGCAGCTGATGCCGTTAAGTATATATCATCCGGACAACGGGTGTTTATACAGGGTAGTGCAGCTACTCCCATTCGTCTTGTTCAGGCTCTTATTGAACGCAAAAACGAACTGCGTGATGTTGAACTGGTAAGTATTTCTTTACACGGCATCAAGTTAAGATCAGAGGATCTTCGCGGACATTTTTTTGTTAATTCATTATTTGTTTCTGAATCAGTCAGGCAATCGGTGAACGATGATACGGGGGACTATGTGCCTGTTTTTTTAAGTGAAATACCCGGCTTGTTTGTGAATGGTGAACTGCCACTTGATGTTGCCTTAATACATGTATCGCCTCCAGATAAACACGGATATTGTTCGTTGGGCACATCCGTAGATGTAGCTAAAACCGCAGTAAAATATGCTAAAACCGTAATTGCACAAGTTAATCCGAATATGCCGCGGGTGCACGGTGATGCATTCATTCCATTTCATTGCATTGACTATGCCGTTGAAGTAAACGATGCATTGCCTGAAGTAAGTTACAGCGAAGCAGCTGATGCAGTAAGTGAAAAAATCGGACATCATGTAGCATCACTCGTTGAAGACGGGGCTACACTTCAGCTTGGCATTGGAACAATTCCTGATCAGGTTTTGAAGAATCTTTCACATCTTAAACACCTGGGCTTACATACCGAAATGTTTTCTGATGGTGTCATACCGCTTATTGAGTCGGGGATTATAGATAACAGCATGAAAAAAGTGGTGAATGGGTATTGCGTTACCAGCTTTTTACTTGGTACCCATACACTGTATCGGTTTGTAGATGATCATCCGTATATAAAGGCACTGGACATTGCATATGTAAACGACCCGCGTGTCATTAGCCAAAATCCGAAGGTTACGGCCATTAACAGTGCCATTGAAATTGACCTTACCGGTCAAGTATGTTCCGACTCTATTGGTACGTATCAGTATTCCGGTATTGGCGGTCAGATGGATTTCATACGTGGCGCTGCCTTATCAGAAGGCGGCAAGCCAATAATAGCGCTTCCGTCAGTTACCAAAAGTGGCATATCTCGCATTGTACCCCTGCTGAAGCAAGGCGCTGGTGTAGTTACTACACGAGGTCATATCCATTGGGTAGTTACTGAATACGGTGTTGTTAATTTGTACGGAAAAAATATGGAACAGCGTGCCAAATTACTTTGTCATATAGCGCATCCTGATCACCGCGATATGCTGGAGAAGGCTGCACACGAACGCTTTAAAAATTGAAACAACCAACACGAATACAGCATACGCCTTATACCTTCAAGTGGTATTATATCCTTTTGGCTGCTCCGCTTTATTTGCTTATGCTGTTGCCATTGTCGGTGCTTTATTTAATAGCTGATTTCTTTGTATGGCTGACCAGAGATATTCTACAATACCGCAAACGGGTAATTTGGGAAAATTTGAAAAACTCTTTTCCGGATAAGTCCGACCGGGAGTTGAACCAAATAATGAGGGCTTATTATGCACACATGATTGATGTGTTTATAGAAACATTTAAAGCATTGACCATATCGAAACGTGAAATGATGAGCCGAGTGACATTTGAGAACATTAAAGAGATTGAGCAATATTTTGAGCAGGAACGTTCGGTTATTCTCCTTCTGGGTCACTACGGCAATTGGGAATGGGGAGGATTTTCGTTTACTTACCACTCATCTAGGCAAACCAATACCTTGTATCATCCACTTAGCAGCCAGTTTTTCGATTGGCTGACCTATACCATCCGTGCACGCTGCAGTGTTAAACTTATACCGATGCAAAATACATTGCGTTACCTGGCTGAAACCAAATCAACCGTATCACTTACAGCTTTTATTGCTGATCAGTCACCTTCCAATCAGCAGGCCTACTGGACACATTTTTTGAATCAAGACACAGCCTTTTTTACCGGTGCCGAAAAAATTGCAGAGAAATTTAACTATCCCGTTGTGTATGCCAGCATTAACAAGGCACAGCGTGGAAATTACCGCGTTCGATTTACGACCATTACAGATAAACCCAAGCAAGAACCCACTAATTTTATTACACAACGATTTATTGAGTTACTGGAAAACGACATACGCCATACGCCCTACTTGTGGTTGTGGAGTCACCGAAGGTGGAAGCACAAGCGAACTAATTATACCGAATAGGAACTTTTTCCATTAGGTCAGAACCCTTTTTGAGCAAACCGGTTGCTTTCAATCTATATCCCAGTATAATTCTGCTTTCGCTTATTACAGTTGAAATACGTCTTTCCTGCCCCATGTTGTAGGTAAAATTATCCGTTGCTCCGGCTACGGAAATGTAAAATGAAGTGCCGTTGTAGCCAAATGCGCTTCTCGCATTTCCTCTAATACTTACACCGGAAAGAAACTCATCGTTATCGATGTTTGATGAAAGCTGAATCAATTGTAACATTGG
>Ga0315901_10003205_pt1 | contig 21437 bp, 29 predicted proteins | sample LakEriMetagenome_10_FD_203761 | JGI IMG/M metagenome (GOLD analysis project Ga0315901, IMG submission 203761) | Freshwater fungal communities from buoy surface, Lake Erie, Ohio, United States - Buoy 2 MA116 | ecosystem: Environmental > Aquatic > Freshwater > Lake | place: USA: Lake Erie, Ohio... | reverse complement strand
TTCAATCAAGCAAGGAAGCATTTATCTCTTAAAGGGAGATATTTTGCTAAAGTATAGTATATTTATAATAATAATAATATAATTGCTAAATCGATTTAGTAAATGGAATATAAGCTGCCAAAGAAATCGAGTGATCTGCGAATCAGCCATTTCAAGCACATGGCGAACGTGGAGATTGAGAGCATTGAAACGATCATCGACAGGGCGAACCTGATAGCTGACTTCATAGGTATCAGCAGGAAGAAAGCCTATACCTTCGATGCGAGGGATGTGATCAAGATGTCGAATCATATCATCAATCTGTACGGTGATATCCATATCGGCAATCCTCCAAAGGAGATAACGCTGGGAGGTAAGGAATACGAGCTGATCAATCCTGAGAAGGTGGGAGTGGGATGGCACGCAGACTTCAGCAAGATGGACATCAACAGAGATCCTGTGCAGCTTGCCTGTATGTTCTATTTTCCGAAGGGGCAGATCTACGGTGATGTTGATGAGAATGACAACCTGCTCAATCCTATCCGTGACCGGTATAATGATATCGGGGATCACATGGAGCTGAAGGTATTTTTGGAGGCGTGCGCTTTTTTTTTGCGAAAAACAGAACGATCGATGAGGCTATCCATGGCAAGAAGGACAGCAGCGGAAAAGGTGACAAAGATACTAAGCCGAATAGGTATGCATGGGAGGAGGTCTTCGATCTTATCGCAAAGGAATACTACGGAGGAGATTGGAATAAAGCAATGAAGCTCAACATCTATGCATTCAGTCACAGGCTCAAGTTCATTACCCACAAAGCCAAGAAAGAACTCCAACAAGTAAAGGCTGCAAGAAAGCGATGAAATACTACATCATAGAGGTGGGATGCGATATGATCGCAATGGCTACGGTGGTCGCTGCTGTGATCAAGGCGAGGGAAGGCCACTATGTGATGTATGAGGTATCTGATGACAAGTACATGAGCGTTGAGGAGATCACAGCGGATGCATTCGCTACACATCACGCTATAGCAATGAACAAATACTTTGAGAATTGAAGCAGTTAAGCGAGGCAGAGATTGAGGCATTGATCAGCAACATCGGTGAGGCTGAGGCTGTAGTCAAGGCAGAACCTGGTTCACCATTGGATGAGCTGCTGTGTAAGCTGATGCAGGAGGTAGTGGATTCGCTTATTCAATCGCTGAGCAGTTATGATGCTGTTGCCTCTGCGAACTTGATGCAGTCAATGATCCCCTCACAGCAGGCGTATCTTGATGGGGATATCTTAACGGTCAATATCACAGCTCCTAATTACTGGAAATTCGTGAACTATGGAGTAAATGGTACGGAGGTCAATCATGGATCTCCTGCATGGGGAACACAGCCTCCATCGGACAGGAGCTTCCATGCATCGATCATGAACTGGACAAGGGATAAAGGGCTGCAATTACCTGAGAGCTTCAGCAGTTATGAATCATTTGCATGGGCCATCATGACCAACATACGAAAGAGGGGGCAGAAGCCTCGACCATTTTACTCTGATGTTGTGAATGATGATCTGATTAGTTACCTATCCGATGCAATTAGCACTCTCATAGGTAGGGCGATAACAGTTAACATAATCGAACCTTTCAAATAATGGCAGTTACTATATCACAATTCCCGGCAGACTACACATTCAGCGATAATCCGCTGACCTTTGTATTCTCATCAACGCAGACAGCACAGGCCAATTTCAGCTTCATCGTTGAAACGTATTTCAATGCTGCGCTGGTATCTGTCGACAGGGTATTCCCAGAGGTGAGTGGATATGCTCACATCGATGTGTCACCTATCGTAAAGAATCTATTGAATAAGCCTGTAATTAATAACAGCATCTATTCAGAGAGTGGCATCTCAGCGGATATCAACATCAAGGTAATCGAGAACTATGGCACTCCTCCGATAGATCAGGCGGATCTGACCAGCGCAACGATTCCTGTGATCAAGGGCTGCTTATCAGATAGGGCATGGACTACATACACAGCTCCGGATTACATGGTGGCATCTGTTGGAGCGCAATTCATGACAGAGATGAACAGCCTGAAAGGCATTCCTGTATGGACTATTTTAGAGAATCCTTTTGTTCTTCAATCTATACAGCAGGGCAATCCTGCAACGCTTACAATAACCATCGAGAATTCATCTGTCGGAGTGATTGATACGTACACAGATACGCAAAGTTACATCATCCCACAGATAAACGTGAATTTTGATACATTGACTACTGATTGCGGGTTTAATCCAGCAGGCGTATTAATAGCGGAGTGGGTGAATATATCGCTGGACAACGCTACGTTCAGAGTGGATATTTATCAGCCTGAGTGCGATGATGATCCATCAATTCTGCAATGGATCAATCAGTTCGGTAGCTGGGATTCGTTTATCTTCAGGCACAACGTAGAGCGCAAAGGGGAGGTAACTGAGCGAACCTACACTAAAAAGTTCGGCACATGGGATGGCACTACATTCACCTATGACCTGAATAATGCAGGGAATATCAGAGTGGGTACGCAGCAGATAGACAAGCTGACGATCTATACGGACTGGATCACACAAGCTGAACAGAACTACCTTACAACGCTCTACAAGGCACCGAGATACTTCCTGTATTATGGAGATACCTACAATGTGAGGGTGACAAGCAATCAGTTCACCTTCCTGAAAGCAAGATTCGAGGATGAGATCTCTGAAGCTGTGGAGCTGGACATCGTAAACAACCATAACGGGCTATCACTATGACAGATCAGCTGATGACATACGAGGGATATGAGCTGGATCTGTTCGAGGCTATTCCAGTGCCGATATCCTTCAGCATCTCCGATATCAAAGATCCCACTAAAAGAAAGCAATCGTTCAGTAAACAAGTGGATCTCCCCGATACGATGAACAATAATGCGTTCTTTCAGGGAGTATTCAGCATGACATCAACGGATAGCGTAGTCAACTTCGATGCTACAGCGAAAGCTCCTATCAGATTATTCAAGCGGGGCGTTCAGGTTCTTGATGGCGTGATGAAGCTCAACGAGGTGAGTGCTATCAATGGTGTGATCCGTTACAATGTGACTATCCTATCGGATAACGCTGATATCTTCCAGCTCCTTACACAAGTGAGATTAAACGAACTGGACTGGTCAGCGTATAACCACACGTTAACGAGGACCAATATCAAAAACAGCTGGAGTGCTGCTGTAGGTTCGGGGTATTACTATCCATTGATTGAGAGGGGGCTGGGCAGACCGGGCAACTTGATCTGGAGAACGATTGACTTTGTTCCGTATGTGTACCTGTACGAATGCCTTGAGAAATGCTTTGAGTATATCGGGCTGACATGGAATAGTACATTCCTTGAGAGTGCGCTGTTTAAGAACATCCTGCTGGGATTTGGAGGAGGTGACATGAAAACTATCGCTCCATCTGTGCTGAATCAACGATTGATCAATCTGGATGCTGGAGATGTAACTGCAACGATTAATTTCTTCCCATTTGCAGGGAACTTTTTGCAGATCACCCCTATCAATCCTTTCGATGATGACTATTTCACCTTCACCATGACACAGGATCTGCTGAATCAATGGGATGATGGAATAATCACAATAGCTCAAAGCGGTCAATACAGCATGACTATCACAGGGATCCTTGACTATGTGATCGATGTAGGTTTAATGACATTCGATCAAGCCAGAGCAGCTCAGTTATTAGTGTATAAAAACGGTGTTATTCAGCAGACTATTGAAACAGGATCGCAATGGGTAACAACATTAACAGGAACATTCAACTTCAACGTAAATAATACCTTTAATTTCAATGCTCAGAGTGGGGATGTCATTCAGTTTAGGCTGAGCTGCCCTCAAGTGATCGCTACATTCACAGGAGATCCTGATCCTGTGAGCATCGCTTTCACTACAGATACAGATTTCACCATCGATTTGACCTGTATTGATACCATGATCAGCGATGGAGATACTGTTGAGCTGTCGGTATTCGTTCCAGCAATCCGATGTGATGAATTCCTGCTGTCATGCATCAGGCAGTTCAATCTGTACGTTGGCGAGATTGAGGATGATAATACGGTGAGAGTTGAGCCTCTCATTGATTACTACCTTCCGACAAATCAATCAACGGATATCACGGAGCTTGTGGACCATTCTAAGCCTATCAAAACGAAGCCTACAGCCAACGATTACGCTAAGACCTTGAGCTGGATGTTTAAACCAGCTACAGATTACGAGAATGAAAGATACTTTCAGAAATGGGCTGAGCAATACGGTGACTATTCCTTCATTCAGGGGAGCTACTATGCCAAAGGTGAACAAAAGACAGAGCTGTCATGGGGTACGATTGCACCGTATCAGATCGCTCCCGGTATTCTGATCCCTCGCTTTGTAAAGAATGACAGCGGAGCATTGAGGCCGAATGCTGGTCCTCCTCGCATCATGTTTCGTAATGGACAGAAAACAGGAAGCATTGTCCTGAGAGATAACGATACCACAGCAAGCGAAACGGTGAATGCTTATCCTTCAGTTCATCATTTCGATGACTGGGAAGACCCTGACATGGATCTCAACTTCAAGCTGGTGAATGAGGTGTTCTATGCTGCAACGGTAGTGACAACAACGAACTGCTTTAGCGAGTATTATTCTCAGTTCATTACAGAGATGGTATCTCCAGCGGGTGCGCTGTGGATGCTATCGGTCAAGTGGGATGAGTACGATATCAAAGGCAGAGATTGGAGGAAGCTGCTGATGATCGATGGGGCATTATTCAGGCTGAATGAGATCAAGGAATTCTCTGCTGATGTCAGCCCTACAACGGAGGTTGAGCTTGTGAAGGTCTTGAGAGCAAACAAGCGAAGCACGGTGAAGGTGACAACGGACAGACTTCCACCTGGAGGAGTTTACATTGATGCTCCTATAGCATCCCCTCCAGCGAGTTCAGGAGTAGATACGCCGGTGATCGGATCACCGCCAAACAATAACGGAAAATTCACAATAACATTAAGAGGATAAGATATGAGTTGCGACAAATATGCACGGATGATCATCAAGACAGGGCAAGGTGTGCCAACGATACCAGCATCAGCGGACCATCGCAATGGTGACTGGTTAGATACTGATATCTATGAAGGTGAGCTGTATCAAGATACAGATACGGGGATGATGTATTCAAGGAATGGGGCTACGATATACAACGTAGGATCTTCAGCTGAATTCAATGTGTATCGAGCTAACTTAACACAGGCCAGCACAGCAGCACCTACAGCGGATGTATTCGAGAATACGCTGGGAGGTACTGTAACCTTCAGCAGATCAGGAGTGGGTACCTATAAGGCCACATTGACAGGAGCGTTCACGCTGGACAAGACACATATCACAGCGAACAACCTGATCAAGAATGGCTTTGTAAAGTATTACAGGATCAATGCGAATGATATCCAGATCCTTTCATTTGATGATACAATGTTAGCGAGTGATGATATCCTTGAGGATGCAAGCCTTGAAATTAAAGTGTACGCATAATGGCAGCAGAGGAGATAATTTTCAAGGTAGGCGTTGACACGGGTAACTCTGTCAACGATCTCAACAAGGTTGAGCAGGGGTTGAATGATATCGACAAATCAGCTCAATCCATAGGTACTGATGCTGCATCAAGGTTCGAGGCTCTGAATAAGAAGATCGAGGCGGGTGGCATGACCATGAGGCAAGCAAAGCAAGCACTCAAGGAATATCAGGATATAGCTCTGCAAGCTGGTAGAACATCGCCTATCGGTCAGGCAGCTATTCAGGCAGCCGGTGAACTCAAAGATACTATTGGAGATCTCAGAACTGAATTAACTAATGCCGGTACTGATGGAGCTAATATGCAGGCAGCCCTTCAGGTTGGTACCAGTATAGCAGCAGGATATGGCGTTATTCAGGGAACGATGGCTCTTGTGGGTAGTGAAAGCGAAGCACTCACTCAATCCATGCAGAAGCTGATCGCTGTACAGACTGTGTTGCAATCGATAGAACAGATCCGGGCTAACTTTGAGAAGGAGAGCTTCCTGATGCAGAAGGCACGAACAGCAGCAACGTACATCCAAACAGCTGCGACATCGGGCCTTGCAATGGCAACAGGAGTGCTGGCAGCTGCAACTGGTGGCGCATCTACAGCCATGAAGGTCTTTAGAATAGCGTTGATATCCACAGGGATCGGTGCTATTGTTGTGGCAATAGGGCTATTGATCAGCAACTTTGACAAGGTTACTGAGGCAGTACAGAAAGCATACAACTGGTTCAATAAATTAGGACCGGGTATCAAGGTAGTGATAGGGGTATTATTCCCTTTCATTGGTGCGATATACGGAGTTATTAAAGCACTCGAATACTTTGGTATCATCGATGACCAGCAAACAGCTCAGATGAAGGCTAATGCGAAGGCAAAAACAGATGCTACTGAGAAGGAGATGAATAAGAAGATCGCAGCTGAGAAGCGCAAGGCTCAAGCTGTTGATGATAATCTATCTTTCGAGATCAGGAAGGCTGAAGCAGCTGGAAAGAATACAGAGGAGATGGAGGAGCGCAAACTTCAGGCAGCTCTGAAATCTGGCAGGGCTATCCTTCAGATGCAACGAGAGAAAATAAAGGCATACGAGGAGGAGATCAAAATACTAAGAGCTACAGGAGATGCTGACAGCGAGAGATTCAAGCAGCTGGATAAGGCGTTGAAGGCCACACGAACAGCAGCGAGGGAACAATACAAGGAAAATAAAAAGAATTCCGAAGATCTCACCGTGATGCAGATCGAAAATGAAACGGAGAGAACGAATGCAGCAAGGGATGCAGCTGAAAAGCGCAGGGCAGATGCTGAGAAAGCAGCTGAAAAGCGCAGAGCAGATGAGGAGAAAGAAGCAGAATTAAGGCTTCAAAGACAGAAAGAGCTGGAGGATTTGCAGAACCTGAACATTGAGGATGCGAACACCAGAGCATTGATGCAGCTCCAGACAAAACATCGCAGGGAGCGTGAGGAGATCGTAAAGAAATACGGAGAAAATAGCGATGTTGAGAAGCAGCTACAGATCCAGCAAGCTACTGAGCTACAAAAATTAACCGATGAACAGAAAGCAGCAGCGGATGCCAAAGCAAAAGCGGATCAAGAGAAAGCAGATGCAGATGCAAAAGCTGCCCTTGATAAAAAATTAGCAGATCAGAAAGCAGCAGCAGAACTGGAGCTGTTGCAAGCGGAGGAGAATTTCTATGCTCAGCAGGAAGCAAAGAAAAAGCTGGCAGAGATTGAAATGCAACAGGCTCTTTCAAATGCTGAACTTACAGCGAATGAAGAGCTACTCATTAAGAAGCAATATGATGAGAAAATCAAGGCCATCGATGATGAAACTACAAAGCATCAGGAAGCGAATGCGAAAATGCTCAGCGATGCTAAGCTCAAAATTGCACAGGATTCTTTACAGCTCATTCAGAATATTACGGAGCTGTTCGGCAAGAAGAACGAGAAGGCTGCAAAGATCGCTTTTCAAGTTGATAAGGCAGCTAAACTGGCATCCGCTACAATGGCAGGAATACAAGGAACCATTGAAGCGTTCAAATCTGCAAATGCAAACACAGCATTAACAGCTGTATTCCCCGCTTACCCGTATATTCAGGCTGGACTTGCAGCAGCATTCGCAGCGACAAATGTGGCAAAGATAGCTCAAACACAATTCTCATCAAGCGGTGGAGGGGCATCATCACAGGCATCTGTATCGGCACCATCACAAGGCACTCCAGCTGTGCCACTACCTGAAGGACCGACAACGCTGACAGCTGGGCTTCCAGGTGGAGGAGGTCAGCAAGGAAGCAAGGTGTACGTTCTGGATTCCGATATCACAGCACAGCAAACAATGAGTAGCAAAGTGCAAGCATTAGCCACATTTGGAGGATAGAAAATACCGACTTTTTAACTTTTTACTCTCATAGTTATATGGCTCAATATTTTTGGATAGGAGTTAACGAGAATGACGAAACAGGAATCGATTTCAATTCCTTTGTGGATATCCCTGCACACATGAAAGGGATGATCTATTTCTCAAAAGAATCAGTACGTTATGCGTTCAATGATGAGAAGCGCATGGTTACTGGCGTGATGATAGCTGCAAATCAGCCGATCTATCGCTGGTCACCTGAGCTGGGAGATCATTATGTGATCTTTAAGCCTGAAACGATAGAGCTGATCCGCAGAAAGTTCTTTAAAAAAGGATACCATAACAATCTGAACGTGATGCATGATGCAAAGCAAGTTCAGAAAGGTGTCACATTAGTGGATTCTTACATCGTTTCATCGACAGATCCAAAGCTCCCAAAAGTTCCTGAGGCATTATCAGCCATGAATCTACAGGATGGAAGCTGGATTGCTTCATATCACATCGAGAATGATGAGCTATGGTCCAAAGTAAAGGAGGGCAAGTTCGGAGGCTTCTCTGTTGAGGGGTGGTTTGACAAGGTAAAAATTAAAACAGATAAAATGAACAAGCAAAAAACAAGCATCTGGGATCTCTTTACAAAGGGGAAACCAGCAGCAGAGGCGTTCGCTCAAGCTGTGACTGCTGAAGGTGTAGCTGTGTTCTATGAAGGTGATCTGATCGAGGGTACTGCTGTATTTATCGAGCTGGAAGGGGAAAGAATCCCTGCACCTGAAGGAGAGCATGAGTTAACACTTGAGGATGGTTCAGTTAAAGTGATCACTCTGAACAGCGATGGCGTTATTACAGCGGTTGCCGATGTTGAAACGATGACAGATGAGAATGCTGAGGAAGGCTTTGAAGCTATCCCAGCAGATCAGGTTGCCGATGCACTCGAAGCAGCGACAGAGATCATCGCAGAGAAAACAGGCCTTGAGATGGGCGAGGCTTATGACATCGCTACTTTGGTAGTGAATGCCATCAACGAGATGAGAACAGAGGTGGCAGATGCAATGCGTCAGCAGACAGCTGAGATCCACAACCGTTTCGTTGAAATGGAGAGCCAGTTCAAGGCGATGCAGTCAGAGATGGCTACAATTCAAGAGGGTGAAAAGTTCGGAGCAGCTCCTAAGAAAGCATCAACTCCAGCCCCTTCATACCGGGATCTATTAAACAAGTAAATCAATAAAACAAAACAATAAAATGAAAAAATTAAACCAGTTAGTACGTGAGCGTTTCGACTACGATGTTGAGGCCTTGGCTCCGTACACAGATGCACAGTCAACTCAGATGTTGACTGACCTGATCTATGCATCAGGATTGACTTCTCGTATCTCTATCATGGAGAACGTGAAAGGCTCAGAGGATATCAAGCTCCTCACTTCAGATCCAGCTCTTCAGGCTGCAACATCTTGCGGGTGGACTCCTGAAGGTGGTGTGATCTTGACTGATGAAACGATCACTACAAAGCGATTGAAGATTCAGGAAGATTACTGCAACGAGGACTTGAATGGAACATGGGCACAGTTGATGAATGCTGCTGGTGCTAACGTACAGGATACTGAAGCTCCTTTCGCTGACATCATGGCTGCTTACTACATCAAGAAGGCTGCAAAGAAGAACCAGGATCTGATGTTCAACGGAGATACTGGATCTTTGAATCCTGACCTTGCTCATTACGATGGATTCGTGAAGCTGTGGGATAACGATGTTGATTTGAATGTGTACAACTCTACAGAGGTTGCTATCACAGCGACTAACGCATTGACTATCGCACTTGGTTTGTACGATGCAATCCCTGCTGTATTGATGGACAACGATGTGAATGTTGAGATCATCTGTGGTCGTGAAACATTCCGCAAGATCATCACTCAGAACTACAACGATAACAACTATCACTTCCAGATCTCTGAGGAGGTAGGTACTGAGCCATCGTTCATCCTTCCTACAACAAATGTTCGTGTGAGAGCTTACTCTCAGTTGAACGGTACTGAGAAGATGTATGCTGTGCCTTACAATTATATGTTCTTCGGAACTGATCTTGCAGGTGACTACGAAGGATTCGAGTTCAAGTACAACGATACAGATGAGAAGCTTCGCTTCGGTGTTAAGTGGAGATCTGGTGTGGCGTATGTATTCCCTGAATACTTCACTCGCCTTGAGCTTGCTGCATCCTAATAAATAACCTATAAAGATCTAAGGAAATGGCTTGTGAAATTACATCCGGATATGACCTTGTATGCGACTCTCAAGGAGGAGTTGATACATGGTATGCGTTCGCAATAGCGAACTACGATACATTGACCTATGCGAACGGTGAGGTTACAGCGTTAACGCTGCTTGCCGGCACGTATGCCTATCCTTTGAATGTTGAAATGGAAACTTCATCCTTCACCGATGTAGCAGTCGGAGAAAGAACGAATGGAGCTTATGGCCGACAGCAAACAGCTACGGTAGTGCTACATGGTAACACAGCAGAGATGATCGTGGAGATCGAAGCTCTTTGCAGAGGCCGCCATGCACTCATCGCTAAGCTGAATGATGGCACATACGAGCTTCTATTCATGGAAAATGGAGCAAAAGCTACAGATGAAAGAGCTTCCGGAACTGCATTCGAGGATATGAATGGCAATACTCTCACCTTCAACGGTAAGGAAAAGACAAAGGCTTGCAAAATTGATGCTGCAATAGTGAATCTGTTGTTGCCTCCTGTGAGCTAATGTTGTGAAAATTTGATTAATTTCGGGGGAGGTACACAGCCTCCCCTTTTTTGAATCTCGATATGGCTACAAAATACTACATCAGAGGATTAGGATTCGTTGAAGATACGCCAGCAAACAGGGCGTTGTTGGTATCTTTGGGAAGAATTCAAGAGGAACCGGTGAAGGTTGCTAAAACAAAGAAAAAAAAGAACGATGATACTGCTGACACAGGACACGCTGAATCAGATCACGGTAACGCTGAACGAACTCAAGACTGATCTGCTGCCTGATAACTGGCTGTTCAGGTTCGTTCTTGATCAGGATGATTACTATGAATACCTGATCTACCTGACAGATGTCAGCCCAGCTCCTCAACGCTATAATTTATTCGATCTCGATGAGGGAATCGATGTAGATTTCAAGTTCGTGGGGGATTATTTATATGAGGTTTACCAGATGCCTAATGGGGGCAGCTTTGACTATACACAAGGGGTAAAGGTTGAGAATGGAAAGATGCGACTGCTTGAGAATCCATCGCCTGTGATCCCTACATTTGAACCAGACACAACAACACAAATCTATGATCCGAACGATATTCCGGGAAGCTAAGCAGCCTCAACCGGTTGAGAAGATAGACAATAAGAGCGGCCTCGTGAAATGGGGTGATGCGAACCTGTACGCTCAATTCCTTGTGGGCTTATTTCAGGATAATCCTGTACATGGTGGTATTGTCAATCAGAAGGTGAAATTCATCACAGCTGGAGGGATTACAGTTAATTCAGATGAGCAGATGAACAATGGCCGATCTCCGTACACATTGAAGGAGGTCATTGACATGATCTGCTTGGATAACGAGATCGCTGATGCATACGCTGTGCTATGGAAGAAAGACCTTGTGACTGGCAGATGGGCAGCATTCCCGATTGACTTTGAACTGGTACGCCAAACAAAGGATGGTGTGTACTTTGAGGTTTCAGATGACTGGTCGAAGGCGAAGCAGGATCCTTTAAAGACAGGCTGGAGGAGATACAAGAACATTCATCGCATGACCAGCGATGATACAGAGGTCATGATGTACAACATGACAAGGCCAAAGCAGCGAAAAATATCAAATAGGCTGGAGCTGACATCGAATTACTATGCTATTCCTAACTATTCAGGAGCTATCACTTCGATCATGGCAGGGATTGAGATGGATTACTTCACCTATGCTGAGGTTGTCAATGGATGGAAGGGCGGCACCGTGATCGCATTGAATAACGGGGTTCCTGAAACAGAGGAGGAGGAGAATAAGATCATCAACAGGATCAAGACAGATGCAACGGATAGAGAGAAACAAGGCGGTTTAACGATACTTTTCAGCGAAGGAAAGGATCAAGCCCCAGAGATCTCTCAAATGTCAGGGAATGACCTTGATAAAAGGTACATTGAAACAGGAAAAGAGATCCTCAGAAAGATCATGATAGCTCATCAGGTGATCAGCCCTGCTCTATTTGGGGTACTTTCTGAGAGTTTGTTCGGTAGTAAGGAAGAAATGGAGGTAGCCTACAAGCTATTTCAAGAGAATTATGTTAAATATCGACAGGATAAGATCAGCGAGGAGTTCAACTGGGCGTGGAAGCGATTGAATAAGGAGGAGCTGGGCTTGCGTTTCAACGATTACATCCTGAACCTTGAGCAGAACATTGAAGAAACGAACAGAACATCAGCTGCATTGAATGGAATGAGCCCGCTTGTGGCGAACAAGGTGCTTGAAAATCTAACCATCAATGAGATCAGAGGACTTGCACAGCTGGCTCCATTGCCTGAAGGTAATGTGATAGGCTCACAACTTCCATCAGCACCGGAGCCACAAGCCTTCAACGAGGAGGATCCTGTGCTGATGGAGTTCGAGAAATGTGGTGAGATGGCCGATCAATTCATCATCCTTGAATCGAGGGAGTATGCAGGGGAGGACAATGAGGATGAGTTCATTCGACAGTTCTTCAAGGATAGGCATGAGATGACTGTGACTGATGACGATAGGAATATCCTTCAGATGATCAAGAACGGCGAGAGCTATGATGCCATCAGCAAGGCTATCGGCAAGGGTGGGGTGTATCTATCGAAGCGATTATTCCAGCTCAAGGAGAACGGATATCTTGAGGGCTGGGAGCTGACAGATAAGGGAGTGAGAGAATCGACTGTGATCACAGAGATCGAGGTGCTGTATTCCTATGAGAAAAAGCCCGGAATAAAAGGAGATACTATCATCCCTACAACAAGACCTTTCTGCAAGGTGCTGGCGAATCCAGATAATAAGAAGCTATACAGCAGGGAGCAGATCAATCAGATCAGCGTGGCTGTTGAGCGTGATGTGTGGAGCTATCGAGGAGGCTGGTATCACAACCCAGATACTGACAGAACAACGCCATCATGTAGGCACGTATGGAAGCAGAATATCGTAACACGTAGGAGATGATCTCACAGATACGGAAGCTCATACAGGACAAGCTGATCAGCGGTGTTAACATCAAAACCATCAACGGCAGCGATATACTTGGACCGGGTAATCTTGTTGTAACTGGAGGAGGAGGTGTGCCTGATGGTGACAAGGGAGATATCACAGTAACCGGTGCGGGTACGGTATGGACCATTGATAACAACGCTGTAACGAATGCGAAAATCAATGATGTTGACTGGAGCAAGGTGACAGGAGAGCCGACAACGCTGGGAGGATATGGCATCTCAGATACTAAGGCGAATTTCAACACAGCTTGTTCTGATGGTGATTTCTTATTCGTTGGGGATGTCACTCAGTACACAGATGAACAGGCACAGGATGCTGTAGGCGCAATGATTGATGGCTCGCTCATCTATGCAGATGCAACTCCTCGCCTATCAAGAGCAGCACTAACTGGAGCAATCACAGCGAATGAGGGGAATAATACCACAGCTCTCGGATCATTCACGAAGGCGCAGCTTGATACAGCTGTGAGTGATGGCGTTCCTTTGTTTGTAGGTGACATCATAGGGCTGACAGATGGAGATAAAGGAGATATAACGGTATCCTCAAGCGGTACAGTATGGAACATAGATGCTGCAACTGTGGGTGTAACTGAGTTAAGTGCAACGGGTACGGCTAACAATACTACCTTCCTGCGAGGGGACAACACTTGGGCAACACCTACGGCAACTGATCCTGAAGGATGGACTACAATAATCAAGAGTGCGAATCAGGATATTTCAACAACGGGATTGACAAATATTACGAATTTTACATTTTCAACGGTTGCTGCTGGGATGTATTCAGTAGAAATTGATTTATACTATGGTTGTGCAAGTAGCGGTACCGATATTAATATTGCTTTAAATGTATCTACTGGTAATATGACTGGCAGAATACATACAATGCGTGTTCAAAGTAATGCAACGTCTTGGACTTTGGCAACTATGAATGCTGTCGCTACTTCAGGTCTGTTAGCTTCAAGTGGTCAGGCAAGTGACATTAACAATCCGCATATATTAAAGGTGTACGCTGTGTTTAATACATCCGCAAATGCGACATTTAACATACAGCACAGAGCAGGTACAAATGGATTCACCGTGAGAACAATGAAGGGGGCAATGCTTAAATATAAAAAACTGAACTAAATGGGAATACTATTAAGCAAGGGAATAGACACTCAGGGAGTGGATGAGAATAACGAACCGATAATAATTCCGGGGAAGTCAATATACATTCACGGAACTGATATTGAACTGACATCTGTTTACGCACGGATTGAGTTCGTGGCTCATGCTGATGGCACAACGATAGATGTTACTTTCAAGACATACCTTGACCATGCTCACTATGTTTCAGGTGACTGCGTACATACAGATATTCATGTAACTGGCTTTGATTTCGCTATCCTTGAAACGGAGGAGCAGTCTTTGGCGGTGGCATTACAATACAGCATTCTAAAATTTGAGGACTTAGGTTATTCAGCGGTCATTGTATAGTACGTACTTTTACTTATTTTTACTCTTACATATATGACATCATTCCTTGTTGATATAGCAACGATTAAAAAGATCGGATTCGTAAACAAAAACGTGGATGATCCGATCATCTCTGTTACTCTCAGAAGGGTGCAAGATACCACTATTAAGCCTATTCTGGGTACATCTTTCTTTAACAGACTCATCGAGGGCATCTCAAATAACGATCTGAATCAAGATGAGATAGATCTGCTGAATAACTACATCACTCCCTGCATCGTTGCAGCTGTAGATTATCGCATCATCAATGCTCTCACATACGAAACGAGGAGTAAAACGGTGGGAACCAGCAGAGATGAGCATATGAATCCTGTAACTATCGAGGAGAAGCACATCAGGGAGGAGGATTTGAAACGTGATTTCGAGGTATATCGCAAGGCTCTCATCGGATTCCTTTGTGATAATGATCAGCTCTTCCCGGAATATGAGGACTATTCAACGGATGATGGATTTCTGGCACCTGACAAGGGAGCTACTCGCAACAGAATACGATTCAAATGATCAAGATCAGCAAAAAAACAAGGGAGAAAATAGAGAACTACTATGCTCAACAGCGTAAATCAGATAAGGGTAGAACTTCAGGAGATCGCAAGCGCACATCTTCAGATAAATGATTTCTTTTGGGGTGACTTTTTAAGGGCCTACAAAGAAAACACAGAGCTGAATTATGTGCTGATGGGATGCTTCTATCCTACAGCATCGCTGTTGAATAACCAGACACAGCTTACTCTCACTATCTACATCTGTGATCGGGTTTATAAGGATTATTCAAACCTGAATGATGTTGAGAGCGATACCTTACAGATCTGCCGAGATGTGTACAACGTGATCAACTCTTCATTCAGATGGAAGCGTATCGGCAGAGTTCAGGGAGCTACTTGCCAAAAGTTCATCGAGCGTGGCGGTGATGAGGTTGCAGGGCATACGCTGACCATTCAGTTCCTGCTCCGTGACAAGTCTGGAATCTGTGAGCTTCCGATGCAGGGCTATGACTTCGATCAGCCTGTTGTGGTGCCGAGTGAATGTGATCCTGCTGAGCTTGTGATCCTTGATACGGATGGAGGTACGCTGTATTCCTTGAGCTTGCTATCAGGATCAACGAATAATCAAACGATACAGAATTCAACGTGGACACTTCAAAATACTGTACCATTTACATTGCTGACAGGTTCAATCCTTGCTGAAGGTTCTGCCACTATCACAGCACCAGATAGCAAGTATAATTTAGAAAATACTGAAGGTACATTTTTATTTGGAGGCTCAATTCCTTCAGGAGATAATGCTACTATCATCGCTCCCGATGGAACAGCTCAAATCAAGCATTCACAAGGTGGCACTATAGCGAATGTACTGGTACCTTCAGGAGCTACAGAACTATACACGGTTGCAGATAGTGATATCGAAGTAAATGGCAACTATGAGTTCAGCATCCACGCAACGCATACATACGACATTCGATTAAAAGACCAGTCGAATAATACTATAACGCCTACAAGCATCACAGCTAATCCTAATCATGCGGATATAGTCATTAACATGGCTGCTCCTGTTGGGGCAACGTTGATGAAGACAGGTCAGACAGTAAGCACTAACGCTAACGATGATGGTGATCTTGAGATGGGTAGGCTCACCAACTTCACTACTTTGGCTTCAAATAATCCTTTCGGCAACAATAATAGGTTTACATCAAAGGTAGGCACACAAGTGTACACGGATTCTGTAGTTATTGACTGGTCGACATACAACGGTTCAACGGTGTTAGCTTACTATCACGGTGATGCAACTACAAGAGCATGGACAACGCAGCTCGCTCAGCATCTTACAAGTACATTCGATTCGTTGACAGGATGGTATTTATTCAATATCTATCAAGCTATGAACATTATGAATTTCGATTTTCCGAGTTCATATCTATACAATTACGCTCCCTTTAATTTAACAAGGCGTTATATGTGGGTGTCGACTAACCAAACAGGCAGTAACGGAATATCCACAGAAACGGGTGGTCCTAATCCTTTCACGATATCAAATAAAGCAAACGCACTCTGGGGCATCTGGGTTCGTGAATGCTCAGTTAATGGTACAATAATAACATAACAATGAAATATAAATTCCCACAATTCAACGTAGAGATCATTGATCCGGTCATCGACATAGATCTCAACACAATACAGGATAAGGCTATCGACAAGCTGCTGAGCGTTGATGTTCTGCTGTCAACAGATACAGCATCTTTCGGGGTAAGGGCTGAAGATATGCCATACGTTGATACATGGGAGGATGATGACATCCCTACAATGGTTGATAACTGGTTAACTCAATACGAATCATGATAGAATTTTTGAATGCGTTAAAAAAGCACGGTGTAACTGCTCTATTTGTTGCAGCATTGTATTGGATGCATGACCGACTGGAGAAGGTCGAGCAGGATAACAAGGAGATTCAGGCGAAGCTGTACGACTGCCTTCAGGATGCTGCGGAATTCAATCGCAGACCGGTGACAAGCAGAGCTAAATGCATCAAGGCTCGCATCATGTATGCGCTCAAACCAAAAGATCAAAGCGATGTTAAAGAAATTCTACGATCCAACGCCTAAGAGATGGCGCAAGCTCGGCGATGCGCTGCTCGGTATCTCCCTGCTGGGCATCCCTGCTGAGCTTTCAGGTCATTCACATATCGCCATCGGGATCTTCCTGTGTGGCGTAGTGGGTAAATTCCTCACTAATTTCTTCTCAGATGAAATTTGATCTGCGGAACTTCCTGATCTGGCTGGCCTCAACCATCCTAATCGGGATGCTGTTCGGCTATCTTATCAGCTGTTCTGCTCAGTATCACCTTGACAAATACCAATCGAAGGGCGGTAAATGTGGAAAGATCGATACTGTGACTGTTGTAGATAGCTTCCCCATCATCTACAGAGATACTATCATCTGGCGTTACTATACTCGTGACAGCCTTATCATGGTCAATGATAGGGTAGTTCCAAAGACTATACGTGAGATCCGCTACGATTACAAGCTCAAAAGAGATACATTACGATTTAAAGAGAAAGAGATCCGTTATCAATGGAAGGAGAAGAGGAATGATGATCGCAAGATATGGATATGGGTTGCTATGGGTAGCATGGCACTCGCTGCACTTTATATGATAAAACGATGGTAAAGAATTACACAGATCAACAGCTACTTGACAAGGTCAAGTCATTACCTACATTCAAACAGATCCCAGCTCATGAATGGCTGCTGGGAGTGAGATCCAATGAGGATAATCCGGATCAATTCGATGACAAGATCTATTTCTTCAAGGGTGAGCAGTTCATCACGGTGACATCAGCCACAACGAATCCGGGTGTATCAATCCTGAAGGGAGGATTCAAGAGCTACAACAACGTTGGAGCTGCGATGCTGGTAGCTGATCAATGGTATTATAACATCTGGATCAAGGGCAAGCACAGAGGCAAGGCCACAGGGCTGCTTCAGCGAGGTGCAAAGGTGAAGGTTCACCGGGATGGCGATATGGATAACAAGAGCGAAGCTACTTCCATCATTCAGGAGGGAATGTTCGGGATTAACTTCCATCCAAATACGCATGATTTCAATGCTATGATCACAAAGAAAACAATCGGAGCATGGTCCGCAGGCTGTCAGGTAGTCAATGACATGGTGAAATATCGCCAGATCATGAATGCAATGCCTGAGAGAGTACTTATCAGCTATTGTTTACTGAACGAATTTTGATATATTTGCCCAGTTACTTACTTTTCTCATAAACGGTTAGGTTGTTTTGCCAAGACGAAGCCCTCAGAAATGGGGGCTTTTTTATTGAATTCAGAAAATAATTTAAGAAAAATGAAAATTTTTTTTCTTGTTTTGTTGAATGTAATAAAAAAAGTGTATTTTTGTCAGGTAATCAAATGAGAAAAGATATGAAAACACAATTTGAAGTAGGGAATGTTTACGAGATGAGATTCATCGGTGATTCAGAATTGAAGCCTTGGTTCATCTGCGTAAAGCGTACAGCTACAACTGTGAGCTTTGAGGAGTTCAAAAAGCAGAACGGTGAGAAGATCACTCGCAAGATCAAGGCTTCATTCGATGGTCATGAAATGATTTTCGATGGTAATTATTCAATGGCTCCATCTATCAAATCTGATAAAGTAGTTTATTAATCAAATCGGGGGGTGCGCATCCGTAACGCACATTTTTAAACTCACAAGCATGAAAAACGAAATCACACACGGATTGATCCTCATGGCAATGGTATTAGTTCCAATCTTTATACTGGCATTGATATGAAGGAGCTATTCATCAGGCATGGAGCAGCGACAGAGCTGCTGAGCATGGCAAGAGAGCTGCAAGCTGACATGGATAATTGCAAAGATGTAGCTATCGCAGCGGAGTTTCAGGATCGCATTGATGCGTTGATGAGATCCTACGTTCAGATATTGTATAACCAAATCTCTAAAATAGAAGGATTATGAAGAAGAAAGAGAACACGTTTATCCCTTTACGCTATCCATTGGTGAGATGCATTCAATGGTGGCGCAAAAAGAGCCTGAATGATGACAAGGGAGGATCATTCAATGTCGAACTGTACCTTGCTTACTGCGAGGCTAAATTCAAATAACGATGAAGATACTACTCAAGCAGGAAGACAAGGATGTCAGGCTGCATATCCAGCAGGCATTGAAGCGGAACAACACGGATCTGTCGAAGGCTTGCAGGATCGCAGGGATGGAATACAGCGAGGTTTATCGCAGATTGAACCGGGAGCTGATAGATTACTCATGGTTATGTGAGTTCATGGCTGAGGTGGCACCTAATGTTGAACTGGTTTTAGATCTGAAGCAATGAAAACAAAAGAACTATATCAATACAAGGTCAGCTACATTTCAGTCAATGAAGCTACAACTAAGATCACCGGAAGTAAACACGTTGAAAAATCATTACGTTATATCTGGGAGGATATTAATGACATTGAAAAGTTTTACATCGTCACATTAAACAGGGCAAATTTCATAACAGGAATCAACCTGATATCTATCGGAGGTTTTTCTGGAACTATAGCAGATGGGAAGGTGATATTTAGAAATGCTTTATTGAATAATGCTCATGCTATTATTTTAGCTCATAACCATCCAAGCGGACAGCTTCAGCCAAGTGAAAGCGATAAAAACTTGACAAAGAAAATGGTTGAATTCGGAAAAATGATTGATTGCCCTATTTTAGATCATATCATTTTGACAAGCACTTCCTATTATTCATTTGCTGATAACGGTAACATATAACTCATGAGCGGGAGAAAGGACTATAAGAAGCTCACAGATCAGGACATCAAAGAGATCTGTAAGGTATTCCAGCAGCGTGAAATTGCAGGGCTTGCACGGGAGTACGGAACGAGCGTATCACAGATGACTGGAATCTACTCTGTATGCATACACGAAATGAAGCTAAATAAAGCGATTAGAGAGCGTTTCCCCGAGTGTAGGTACTATGATACTGAACAGGATATTTTTAATGCCTTAGAATTGAAATATGAACCTTCAGATCTCAAAGGATGGGAGCTGGAACAATTTAACAAGTTATGAGAAAGACAGCAATGCAAGAATTAATCCGCTTCATCGAGAATGATAGAATGCAGGATAGCTACACAAAGAATCAGATCCTTGATCTATTGACCTATAAATTAGACAAGGAACGCCTTGACATCATGCAGGCCTTCTTTGATGGCAGATTCAAAGGCGATCAATGGGATGATGTTGAGGATTACTACGATAAAAATTATAAGCAATGAGAAAGCTACTGAGATTTCTCGCATGGCTGGAACAGCAGCGCATCGAGGCCATGAAGCACAGCGGAAGAGGTTTTAACTAACAAGCAGAGATATGTGGACAATAAGCTACAGGAGTAACATCAACGGAAGATGGACCGTTGAGCAGATCACCGTAACAGCTGACAGCAGAACGGAAGCCATCAGGAAGGCAGACAAGTGGCCGGGAATAATTATCAAGGTGATCAGGATTCCAGAGGTGTGAAAATTTCACACCTTTCACACCTTTTCACACCTAAAAATTATTAGAGTAACACCATAGGAAAAACATAAAAAACAAAAATAGGTGTGAAAAGTGTGAAAATTTTCTGTACTACCTTTGATATTCAATAAGTTACAAGCGGTTTAGGTGTGAAAAAAGGTGTGAAAATTGGTGTGAAATCGGTGTGAAAGAACAAAATTTTAAAGGGTATTTAATGTATTGAGATTATTTGTATATTTGGGAATCGATTAGGCAGAATCGAGTTAGGAATTTTGGTTATAAAAACCTTTGTGTGGATGTTCTGCCTGACTGAAGCACAAAGGTTTTTTTTATGGTATTTTTTATGGATAAATTACAAAAGCTCAAGATGCAGTTTGAGCAGTATGAAGGATCTGCATTTTTTATTGATTGCGTTTATTATTCTTTTGAGAGATCAGCTCAGAAAGAAAAACAAGCTCAATGGTTTATTACAAATCATTTCAGGCAATATGATTGCTGTGATATTGTAATGATGAAAAGATGTGCAGCTCATTGGAGCAATGTTGCCTATGACAAGCTCAATCAAATGGACTATTTGAATTATAAGCATACGATGCACACATTAGTGTTTTATCGAATGATTATAAGAACGATGAAAGATTTAGGCCATGATAGAGATTGAACATTTAAACAGGCTTATTGATTGTGGATTCTCATTGATCTGCATCGGAGATGGTAAAAAGCCAAACCAT
>Ga0315901_10003195_pt1 | contig 21506 bp, 23 predicted proteins | sample LakEriMetagenome_10_FD_203761 | JGI IMG/M metagenome (GOLD analysis project Ga0315901, IMG submission 203761) | Freshwater fungal communities from buoy surface, Lake Erie, Ohio, United States - Buoy 2 MA116 | ecosystem: Environmental > Aquatic > Freshwater > Lake | place: USA: Lake Erie, Ohio... | reverse complement strand
GAAATACGAATTATGCTTATCAGTATATCTCATCCACTTTTAAAGATGATGTTGAATTTGATATGTCTCAGTTGAAAATATGGACACTTGATATTGAAACATCTGCAGAGAATGGTTTTCCTGATGTGGGCAATCCTCAGGAAAAAGTGTTACTCATTACGACACAGGATTATGTGTCTAAGCAAATAGTATCGTTTGGTCTATATCCTTGTGAAAAAGTAAATGACAAACATACTTATGTTCATTGTAAGGATGAAGTAGATCTATTATCTCAGTTCTTAGAATATGTTGCTGAGGATCACCCGCATATTATCACAGGTTGGAACGTAGAGTTTTTCGATATCCCTTATCTATGTAATCGTATTACTAAAATGTTAGGTGATGATGCCTTGAAGAAACTTTCGCCTTGGAAAGTGGTTGAGGAAAAGAGCATCACAAGATTTCAGAAAGAGTCTATTGCATTTTCAATTCTAGGTATTGCTATTCTAGATTATCTTGATCTGTATAAGAAGTTTACTTATGGCAATCAGGAGTCATATAAATTAGATCACATTGCCAAGGTAGAACTCGGTAAAGAAAAATTAAACTATGATGAGTTTGTTTCTTTCAATGAATTCTGGAAAGGCGATTGGCAAAAGTTTGTTCGATATAACGTAATCGACTGTGAACTGGTTGACGAGCTAGAAGAAAAGATGAAACTCATTGAGTTGATTCTTACAATGGCATATGATGCGAAATGTAATTATGTAGATATTTTCTCAGCAGTAAGAACTTGGGACTGTATTCTTTACAATCAACTTCTTAAGAAAAATATTATTGTTCATCAGAACGAACGCAAGCAAGGTAGATCTATTGCAGGTGCATATGTACAAACTCCTAGACCAGGCAAATATAAATGGGTTGTTTCTTTTGATGCAACTAGTTTGTATCCTTCAATCATTATGCAGTATAATATGTCGCCAGAAACAATGGCAACAGAAAGTAAATATCGAGACATTAAAGTATCGGAACTACTTGAAGGCACAGTGGATACATCTGATCTAGTTGAAAGTAAATTTTGTATGGCGGCTAATGGTGTATGCTATACTACAGACAAGCAAGGCATATTTCCTGAGATTGTTCAGAAATTATTCGATGACCGAAAACAGTATAAAAAATTGATGTTGGTTGCACAAGCCAAGTATGAAGAATCAAAAGATAAAATTTGGTTAAAAGAAATTTCTAAGTATAATAATTTTCAGATGGCTCGTAAGATTCAGATGAATTCTTTATTCGGTGCGATGGCCAATGAGTTTTTTAGATTTTATGATGACCGAGTAGCAGAAGGCATTACCCTATCGGGTCAGTATATTATTCAAAAGGTCGGCAAAGCACTAAATGATTATTTGAATAAAATTTGTGGCACCAAAGATTTCGAGTATTCATTCTATTCGGATACAGATTCTTGTTATGTTACTTTAGATCCACTTGTAGAAAAATTCTACAAAGGCAAAGAACCAGAAAAGATTGTAGATATCTTAGATAAAATTTGTGAGTCTAAAATTCAAGAGGTGTTGAATAAGGTATGCGGTGAGATATCTGATTACACCAACGCCTTTCAGAATAAAATTGTATTTAAACGAGAAGCAATTGCAGAGACAGGTGTGTGGGTAGCTAAGAAACGATATGCCTTGAATGTTTATAATAATGAAGGCATTACATATAAAGAGCCTAAGCTAAAGGTTATGGGATTGGAGATTGTTAGATCATCTACTCCTGAACCTATTCGAGAAGCTCTTCGCAAAGCTGTTAAATTAGTTCTTACTTCAGATGAGAATACACTGCAATCTTATATCTTGGGTTTTGAAACAGAATTTAGAAAAATGAAGGCAGAAGATATTTCATTTCCTAGAGGTGTGAATGGAGTAGAAAAATATACTGACAGAAACAATATATATAAACAGGCTACTCCGATGCATGTCAGAGGAGCCTTGCTCTATAATTTCTATATCAACAAGAATGACTTGAGAAAGAAATATGAGCTGATTAAAGAAGGCGATAAGATCAAGTTTGTTTATCTAAAAGAACCAAACACTATCGGCGAAAATTGTATAGCATTCAATACTGTTATACCTCCTGAATTAGACCTATTAAAGTTTATTGATTATGAAAAAATGTTTGACAAATCTTTTCTAGAACCTATGAATACAATATTAACAGGTATCGGTTGGTCTGCTAAACCACAAGCAACACTAGAAGGATTATTCGGATGAAAAAATTATTAATTGCGTTTATATTATTCGCAGGGTTATCGGTACAAGCTTGGGAACAAAGAGCTCCCCTACCTGTACAGGAATGTAGAATACACGCACCATATGGATTTGCAGAAACAAAGAAAGAATTACAACCTATTTGCAGACATGCTTTTCTTGTCGCATATGATCCTACTGCAAAAATTCCAGCGTATGTAGCTTACACCTTGCAACCCGACAATGCTATTGGTTGCATTGCAAGAACAAATGCTTTTGTCGCAGACAAATCTATTAAGAATGGTCCAAAACCTGAAGACTATGCAGGCACAGGATATGATAAAGGCCACGTAGTACCAGATGGCGATTTATCATGGGATCAACAAATAGAATATGAATCATTCTTAATGACAAACATGGTTCCTCAAGCTGGTTCATTAAACAGAGGCATTTGGAAACTACTTGAAACTTCTGTTAGAGGTTGGGCATCGCAAACAAATAATTCATATAATGTTATCGGCGGCGGTATCTATACTGATAAGGATAAAAAAATTGGATCGGGAGTAATTGTTCCTACTGCATATTATAAAATTGTCATTAACAATAAGACAGGCGAATATGCAGGTTGGATGTTCCCCCACGTTGCACCTTATCCTAATTTAGGAAATGATTTAACAAAATATCGTTTACGTGTAGATGATATTAGAAAACAGGCAGGTATTAATTTTGTTACTCCTAAAAAGGGAACAGAACTAGCACCTGGTTCAGAATGGAAAGTTGACTTTGGCAAATTGACCAAAGATAAAAGGGCAAAGTGCGGTAAGAATGACTAGACATTTATTGCATTATGCTATATAATATTGAAATATACTTAAGGAGTTGTTATGTCTTTACTTGACAAATTGAAAAAAAATTCTACCATAAAGGAAACAGAAGTTTTAAACAAATCAAAATTCTTCAATAAGAAGGATATGATTCAAACTTCTGTTCCTATGATTAACGTTGCGCTATCTGGTAGTTTAGAAGGTGGGTTGACCCCAGGGTTAACTGTTTTTGCAGGTCCATCTAAACATTTTAAGACAGCGTTTTCTTTGTTACTTGCAAAAGCTTACATGGACAAATATGAAGATGCTGTTGTGTTATTTTATGATTCTGAGTTTGGCAGTCCTCAGTCTTACTTTGATAGTTTCGGGATTGATACCAATCGAGTACTTCATACACCCATAACAGATATTGAACAATTAAAGTTTGATATCATGTCTCAGATCAATCAAGTTGAACGAGGCGATCATGTTATTATTGTTGTAGACTCAGTTGGCAATCTTGCATCTAAGAAAGAAGTTGATGATGCACTTGAAGGCAAATCTGTTGCAGATATGACTCGAGCTAAACAGATGAAGAGCTTGTTCCGAATGGTCACACCTCATTTAAATATTAAAGATATTCCGATGGTTGTTGTTAACCATACCTATCAGGAAATTGGTTTGTTCCCTAAACAAATTGTTTCTGGCGGTACAGGCATTTACTATTCTGCGGATAACATCTTCATTATTGGTCGCCAACAAGAAAAAGAAGGAACAGATGTTATTGGATATAACTTTATTGTTAATGTCGAAAAATCTAGATTCGTTCGTGAAAAATCTAAGATCCCTGTTGAAGTAACATTCGAAGGCGGTATTAGTACATGGTCTGGTTTGTTAGATGTAGCAATTGAAGGTAAGTTTGTTGTTAAGCCATCTAATGGTTGGTATTCGAAAGTAGACCCAGCAACAGGTGAAGTTGAAGAAAAGAAATACCGTGTCAAAGACACATACACAAAAGACTTCTGGATGCCAATTTTATCATCTAAAGCATTCCGCGATTATATCGAAGGTAGATATAAGGTAGCAGCAATTGACATGGTGGGCACAGAGATGTCTGGAGAATCATTAGACGAGGAATATGAACATGCAAGTCAAGTATGAACCATGGGTAATTAAAACAAATGATCAGGAAGTCTGGGGTATTAAAATTACAGACGGCAAATATAACGGCACATCTTTTTCTATCAATGAATTAGATCAAGATGATGGTAATAAAGATTTGCAATTAGATTATACTGTAATTGCTTCCCCCGAAGGCATGGCAGTTGAAGAGGTCAATGGTCCGGAATTTGAAAAAATTCTAGGTGAGATCATGACAGATATTATTACAAAGGCAGTGGATGAATACGAAAATAGAAAAAGTAATTCTCCAGAATCTGGCGAATGACGATGAGTTTATGAGAAAAGTAATTCCGTTTTTGAAGCGGGATTACTTTATAGAAAATAATGAGAAAATAATTTATGATAAGATCAAAGGCTTTATAGATGATTACAATGCAATACCTAGCAAGGATGCTTTGGTTATTGCTGTTCAAAATGACAAGTCTTTAAATGAGGATCAATATAAAGAGGTCGTAGAATACATTCACGATCTTGATCCAACAGAACATAATAAAGAATGGCTCTATAAAGAGACAGAGAAGTTCTGTAAAGATAAAGCCATCTACAATGCTATTCTATCGTCAATCGCAATCATTGATGGTAGAGACAGCGGTAAATCTGAAGATGGCATCCCTCAACTTCTACAAGATGCACTTGGTGTATGTTTCGACAATAATGTTGGGCATGATTACTTAAACAGTGCAGATAGTCGATATGACTTTTATCACAGGGTAGAGTCTCGCATTCCCTTCGACTTAGATTACTTTAATAAAATTACTAATGGTGGTATGCCGAATAAGACATTGAATGTTTGTTTGGCAGGAACAGGTGTTGGTAAATCTTTATTCATGTGTCACGTTGCAGCATCAGTATTGGCACAGGGCAAAAATGTTCTCTACATTACTTTAGAAATGGCTGAAGAACGTATTGCAGAACGTATTGATGCAAACTTAATGAACATCACTATGGATCAGCTAAAAGAACTTCCCAAGGCATTGTTCGATAATCGTATTGAGAAAATTCGTAACAAGACCGAAGGAAAGTTGATCATTAAAGAATATCCTACAGCTGGAGCACACTCTGGTCATTTCAAATCTTTGTTGAATGAATTACAGCTAAAGAAACAATTCAAGCCAGATGTCATCATTATTGACTATTTGAATATTTGTGCAAGTTCTAGGTTCAAGGGCGGAGCTAATATTAATTCCTATACTTTGATTAAGTCTATTGCGGAAGAACTTCGAGGCTTGGCGGTTGAAGAGAATGTTCCTATTTTATCAGCTACACAGACTACTCGAGGTGGTTATGGAAACACAGATGTTGAATTGACAGATACTTCTGAATCTTTTGGATTGCCCGCGACAGTAGACTTCATGTTTGCTTTGATTTCAACTGAAGAAATGGAATCATTGAATCAACTTATGGTAAAGCAGTTGAAGAATCGATATAACGATCCTACAACCAACAAGCGTTTCGTTATTGGTGTTGATAGGGCGAAGATGAAATTATATGATCTTGAACAATCAGCACAAAAAGGTATCACAGATTCGGGCATCAGACATGAACGTCAAGAAAGACCCTCACCTAAAATAGACTCCCCGTTTGATGGAAACTTTAGTAGTCCTAAAAGAGACTTTTCTAAAATAAGGATATAATATGCAAACACTTTCTAATAGTCGTTTAGGCGGTGGAAATTTAAAAGCAAAAGCAAATGTTGCACCTACATTAGACGAATCCCCTGTTCCTATTGACATTGTTGATTTAAAAATTTTACAAGGACTCGAATCCACTCAAAAGATTGAGAGCCCTAATAACTTAGGAGATCTAACATTTATAAATAAAAGGTAATCCAATAAGGGGAAACTATGATAGTCAAAGTTAACGGAGCTAAAGATAGAGACCTAACGCAACTATTAAAATTAGCGGCAAGTTCTTTTGCTGATAAGCTAATATCCCCGCAATTAGATAAGAACATTACACTAAACATCTACATCAGAGATAAATTAGATGCAGGTGGCTATTGCGATTTTGAGGAAGAAGGATTACCATTACCTAGAACATTCAACATAGACATACAAAGAACAAGAAAGAAAATTCATATGTTTTCTGTACTTGCTCATGAGATGGTGCACCTTAAGCAAATGGCTAAGGGCGAAATGAAGGATAGGTATAAAAAGACAAAATATGTAACTGTATGGAGAGGAGAAACATACGAGGACGATATTTCTTACTGGGATCAACCTTGGGAGATCGAGGCATACGGTTTAGAAAATAGTCTGGTTGCTAAATTTTTAATCGAGCACAACCAATTCAAAAATCTTAGACAGAAACAAAAAGATTGGTTTGTGTATGATGTAGATTATGATTTGAACGAATGATAGGATTTATCATCAAATTCAAACTTAATTATAAGGAGAAGAAGAATGGAAAACATTACATTTACATTTTATGATATCGTGCAAATTATTTTATTATTGAGTGCGTGTTGGGCATGCAAGATTTATGGATACCAACAAGGAATCGGAGATACGGTAGCGTTTTTTGAAGATAAAGGTATTATAGAGCTTACCGACGACGCAGAAATCCGAAAAACTAAAGATTAATAATTAATATTTAATTTTTACCCCAGCAAGGACTGGGGTATTTTTTTGGCAGAAAATGCTTGACTTCTGATACAAACGGTTATATAATAATGGTTCGAATGAGGAAAAGGTTATGAATTTTTCGATAGGTGCAGATATAGAATTGACGACAAAGTGGCGGTCCAATCTTTTGGGTCAAGAGTTCGACATCAAGTCCTTCAAGGGCAAGGTCGTTCCTAATCCGAAATGGCTGGACAAAGACTATGTCTCTCTTCGTACAGGCAATCCGGAATATCCCATATCCTATATTCATAAGAAGTTTATAGTCGGACACACGTTTTCCGAAGAACGAAGTGCTGAGCGCATCTTCCAAGTCAAATCAAAATCATCAGGAAAGATATACAATGTCATTTCTGTGGATGGAGACGTCACTTGTGATTGCATGGGCTTCCAATTCCGTAAAGTGTGCAAACATTCTGCCAAAGTTAAGGCGGTGTTGTGAAAGAACAACACTTGAAAACTTTATGCTTGACACAGGATGCTAAAGGCTATATAATTAAGGTAAGAACAGTGAGTTCTTGGTGAGAAGTTTTTATATCATTTTTAAAGGAAAAGACAATGTCTAAATTTTCAGTTGTAGGTGTTTCGACTCAGCATGGTATCACTAAAGTTCGTTTCGCGAACGATATCGTTTCTCGTACTAAAGTATTGGCCAAGGGCGGTCATTCTCCATTGGAGTTGATTGAGCTGCCTTCCCCTATGTCTAAGGCTGATGCTTGTCAGTATCTCTTGGATCAAGGTGGCGTGTTTGCACAATGGTCTGGTCTTATCATCGAGACAATGGGTAAGAAAGTTGGTAATACAACTGCAACACCTAAAGCAACTAAGGCGCCAAAGGCAAAAGCAGCACCAGTTAAAGCTGTTGCACCTGCAGCAAAACAACCAAAAATCTCCAAGCCTAAAGTTGAAGAAGATCTTGAAGTGACAGAAATTAAATCTCTTGCTCAAGAACCAGCAATGGCTTGATCTATAAAGGGCCATTATGGCAAAGGTAAAAAAGGTAAATGAAAATTTTACTCTTAGTTATGGGAGCCGAGAGGCTGATAGTGGCGATACCGTTATGGACGTCACTATCAACTTCGATAATCCCGCAGATGATTCTATTATTGTCCATAGGCTAAATACATGGCTCAAAGCAATAGGTCGCAATGACCTTACTGTTGGCTATGTAGAACGCAAAAAAGGATAATTATGATTCAAGATTATAAAACTAAAATCGGCATCGTGGGAGCAGGAGTTGTGGGCGGCGCAATTATAAGCGCTACCACACCGGACTTTTCCCTCGATGTACGAGTTGTGGATATTGACCCTGCAAAGAATACTCATACTTATGAAGATTTGATGGAATGTGATGGAGTGTTCATATGTACTCCTACTCCTCAAAGCGAGGATGGTACTTGTGATGTTAATATTCTATTAAATGTATTGGGCAAGCTGCAAAAATACAAAGGTGTAATCATCAGTAAGTCTACGGCACCTATTGATGTGTATCAAAAGCTAAATGAAATTTATCCCAATCTTGTCCATGCCCCAGAATTTTTAACTGAAGCAAATGCCATTCGGGATTTTATGGCAGGACAATTTGCCTTTATTGGTGGTAATACAAAAGCATATATGAAAGAAGCTGAACGTATCATTTTGAAGACACAACCATATCTTCAAACCATATATCATTGTACTATCGGTGAAGCTGCTATGGCTAAGTATGCAATCAATACTTTTCTTGCAACCAAGGTCTCCTTCATGAATGAGATTTATAAGTTGGCACAGAAAATGAATTGTGACTATGAGATTGTTTCTCAAATGGTTATGTCTGACAATCGTATTGGTCGTAGTCATATGAAAGTACCAGGCCCCGACGGAAAATTCGGATTCGGTGGTATGTGCTTTCCGAAGGACACTTCGGCCCTGTTAAAATTTGCAGAAAGCAATGGTGTACATTTAGGTGTACTTGATAGCGCAATTAGAGTAAATAAATCTTTAAGAGACGACGTTTGACGGTGTCAGGTTGTATAAATAAATTATATGTTTAAAGGAAAGCAAATGCTTCATCATCAACCCATTATATGTAAAGATTCTTATGGCAGACTGCCACAAGTTGCCTTTGCACGCACAGAGTCAAATTGGAGTCTGCATCGGGGTTAATGTAAAGTAATTTTTCTTATACAAAGACCTCGGTACCCTAAAGTCCGAGGTTTTCCTTTCTTAAAACCTTTTTATTAATACCCTTGCATTTGACTCGGGTACTAAAAGGTGTTATAATCAAGACATAGAACAAAGAAACCGAAAGGTTTCAGTAACATAGCAAGCTAAAGGGTTATTCTTTTTAGATTTGACAAAGTTATAAAAGTGTTTTATAATAGTGTTATCGGTTGATCGTGATCGAGACAAGGTTCATTTAAAATTTGCGTACCAACCCTTTCGTAGCTCAATGGTAGAGCACTCGGCTGATAACCGGTAGACACAAGTTCGATTCTTGTCGAAAGGACCATATTAAATTACATTGGTTACCAAGCCAGTAGGTAATTTATGCAGAGAATTAAATCCTAGTGACGGCTAGGCTCTGCTAAGTTACATGAAAGGTGGAAATCGGCTTAGGCTTAGATCAGTAGTCGCGCTGGAACAGCTTGGCAAGTAATGTGGTTGATAGACAAGTCCGTGGACGACACGGTAGGGCAGGTTTAAAACTGTTATTTCTATCAAACACCCAGTGTAATTTAATATGTTTTTATGTCCCGCTCATCTAGCGGCCTAGGATACCAGCCTTTCACGTTGGTCACACGGGTTCGAATCCCGTGCGGGACGCCATTATTCTGTGGCTTATAAGCTCAGAGACTTGGCCTAGTGTTATGTAACCTATTCAATAAACCGTAAACTCGAGTAAAGCGGTTGAGAGTGGGCATATAGTATAGGCTACAGAATAATGGTAATGTATCGGTGGCAGAGCGGTCCAATGCACGGGATTGCAAATCCTGAAAACCGGGGGTTCGATTCCCTCCCGATACTCCAATATAATGCTTGACATATATTATAAAGATGTTATAATAGAAACAAGTAACAAATTTGCACCGTTAGCTCAGTTGGTTAGATCGCTTGCCTGTCACGCAAGAGGCCAGGGGTTCGAGTCCCCTACGGTGCGCCATGATTGTTATTTTGCCCCGATGGTGGAATTGGTAGACACGCTGGTCTTAGAAGCCAGTGCGCAAGCGTCCGAGTTCAAGTCTCGGTTGGGGCACCATATATAAAAATGGGGGATTGGTATAGTTGGGAACACAGTAGCTTTGCAAGCTTCAGTCAGCGGTTCGACCCCGCTATCCTCCACCAACAACATACTCGGTGTAGTGAAATGGCATCACCCGTGGTTTGGGACCATGTAGCGCAAGTTCGATTCTTGCCACCGAGACCAGTAAATTTTAAAGGAAAATTATGAGTGCACATATTAATATTAGAGATCGTTTTGAAGAATATTTGAAAGAGAATGAGAAATTTGAAAAAGGTAATTCGGCAGCAGGCACACGTGCTCGCAAAGCTCTAGCAGAGATGTCAAAAGAGATCAAAGCAAGACGTAACGAAATTACTGAAGAAAAGAATTCTCGTAAAGAAGAAAAAACAAAAGAGTAAAGTATATTCCCTAGTAGCTCAGCGGTAGAAGCACCTGACTGTTAATCAGGGTGTCGGTGGTTCGATCCCACCCTGGGGAGCCAAGTTTAGGATGCGTCCAGCAAATAAAAAAATTCAACTTGTAATTGAAAAATAAGCATCCTGTTATTTTTGGAGATGTGGCAGAGAGGTCGATTGCGGCAGACTGTAAATCTGTTCTTAACAGCACGGTGGTTCGAATCCATCCGTCTCCACCAATTTTTGCCTGGTTAGCTCAGTGGTAGAGCGTCTCCTTTACACGGAGAGGGTCCGCGGTTCGATACCGTGACCAGGTACCATTTTAGGAATCACATGATAGTTACACCATTGAAGAAAAAAGTCCTCGTTGCAGAGAATGCCCGTGAGACACAAACAGAGTCTGGCATTATTCTTGAGGGTACTCAAGGTTACGGTGATTCAAAGACAGGTAAAGTTATTGCCATTGGCCCAGATGTTACTGAGGTCAAGGTTGGCGATGACATTTATATGTTGTGGAATAAATGTACTGTGGTAAATGTCGATGGAGCACAACGTGTTATGATCGATGAAGAAAACATTGTTGCAGTACTAGACAAATAAATTTTTGCCCTCTTAGCTCATTTGGTAGAGCAACGGTTTTGTAATCCGTAGGTGGTCAGTTCGAATCCGACAGAGGGCACCAAATAACTGCCGATAGTTCAACGGATAGTTCAAAAGTCTTAATTTTATAAATAATATATCAACTGCCCTTAGCTCAGCTGGATAGTAGCAACAGCCTTCTAAGCTGTAGGTCAGTGGTTCGAATCCACTAGGGCAGGCCATTTTTAAGGTAGTATATGTTTAAAAAATTAGATTGTTGTAAATATTGTAATTTTTCTTTTTTAGAATTAAATACAAATCAGCGAGCAAATCATAGTCGTTGGTGTAAAATGAATCCTAAAAGAAAAGAATATTCTGATAAATTAATTGATGCAAGATTACGAATAAAAAATCCTAGAAATCAATATGTTAAAGCTAAAGATGAAGGTAGAGTTATACCTGTTGCTCCAAATAAAGGTAAACCTGGATATTTTTTAGGTAAAAAACATTCAGATGATACTAAAAATATTATAAAACAAAAAGCATTAGCCAGTCCTCATAGAAGATTAATACGATCAATAAAAGAATATAAATGTAAAGATAATTCTACAGTAATGCTAGATTCCAGTTGGGAAGTTGCATTGGCTAAGAGATTAGACAAATTAAATGTTTCCTGGATAAGACCAAAAACTCCAATGATATGGATCGATAGTAAGGGCCAGTCTAGACATTATTTCCCCGATTTTTATTTACCAGAATATGATTTATATTTAGATCCAAAAAATCCTTTAGCAATTAAAGCTCAAGAAGAAAAAGTAAATTGGTTAATAGTAAACGTAAAAAATTTACGTTTTCTTAAATCGTTAAATGAGTGTAATACATTTACACTTTAAAGTTTGCAGATAACGGTTGGGGTAGGCGCCCTGTAAAGAGCGTTACATACTAGTTTCCCTCGGTGGTTCGAATCCATCGGTCTGCACCCAGTTCATGCGTTCACCTAGTTTAAGTGGTGATTAAATCTGTCCGTGGATCTGTTCAGAGCGCACCAAGTTATGTTTTAGAAACTGCGTTAATAGCGTCAAGGCGGATCGGCTAAACAAATGCCCCGTAAGACTAAAACTTTTTATATGCCCCGGACTGTGTTGCGAGTTGGATTTGAAGCCAAACGCAGACAGGTTTGATTCCTGTTAGGTGCACCAAGTTTTGTGGTAAGGAAAGTAAAAGGAGAATGGGCAAGTCATAGGACGCTATGGACAGATACCTCACCTGCCACAAATTAGTTTTGTAAGTGTCAGCAAGAGAATGTCACGCTATAAAGGTTTCTTCGAAGGACTGATATAGTAGAAGGGGACGGGTTCAACTCCCGGCTGATCGTAAGATCGGTGCAGTATGGTTGCAAACTGGATTAGTATCCCAAGTGATATCCATCGTGTACGAGGTCAGGCTAGGCGGCCGGTAAGTCCTGAATAAATCTACGATAAACGTGACGTAGGCTTACAAATTCATTGTTGGGGGTTAGTGTAGCGGTAACACTACAGACTTTGACTCTGTCATCACTGGTTCGATCCCAGTACCCTCTGCCAAATAACCGAGCATTTGACTCGGATTCAAAAAGATGTTATAATAGTGTTTTAGGAGATAAAGATGAAGCACAAGATAATCGTCAAGCAACGTAACCCCTTCGTTGTTTTGACATTAAAAAGAAAAGCGGGTAGCCATCGTAAGCCATTCAAGGCAATGCGAAAGGCACACAATCAAATTCTAATTGGACCTGAAACTTTAAGGTGAAGTAACGAGCTTTTAACTCGTAAAATCCGGATCGTTACCGGACAGGTCTACCAAGTGCATTCTTTAGTATCGAACTCTTATAAATATTAAAATATTTTAATAAAGGTTCGATATGAAAGATTGTCCAAAATGCGGGTTAAAACATGTCAAAACAGGAACATTCTGTTCTAGAAGTTGTGCCAATAGCAGAGTTTTTTCTGATGATGCTAAACACAAAAAGAGCATAGCCTTAAAGGGAAAACCAAGCACTAGAGTTATATCTGATTTATACAAATGGCGCGCTAACATTAAGCAAGCCTGGTTAGACAAATATAATGCCACGCCGTTCGATGAATTGGGTATGGAAAACAGACGCCGTAGGGTGTTTGAGGAACAGAATTATTGTTGTGTCAAATGCGGTATATCTGAGTGGTTTACTAAACCAATATCATTGGAGTTAGAACACAAGGACGGAAACACCACTAACAATAGTAGAGAAAATTTAGAAGGGCTGTGTCCTAATTGTCATAGTATAACTGATACTTGGCGAGGAAGAAACAAACCATCTAAGAATGGGGTAAATGAAGTCACTGATGAATTTTTACTACAATGCTTAAAAGAATCTAATAATATCAGACAAGGATTGCTTAAAGCAGGTCTTGCGGCAAAAGGTAATAATTACGCAAGGGCTAAGATGTTACTTGGTATTTGATAAGGTTCATAGTTCGATTCTCTGTGCCCCTACCATATAAAAACACACTTTCAATCTGAATTGACAGATACAAACAACCAAGGGGATCCGCTGGGTTCATTCCAGGTGCATCCTGAATTGACAGGAACAAGGTTGTAAGGGGAGCCGAGTGTGTTTCTATATGGTAAGCGGTCCTTAACATCAATTGGATAGATGCTTGGTCTTCGAAACCAAAGGTTGGGGGTTCGAATCCCTCAGGACCGACCAACGGTTATATGGTGCTTGTCGTCAAGCGGTTAAGACCTCGGGTTGTGATTCCGATATACGTGGGTTCGAATCCCATCAAGCACCCCAAATAATTATGGCTACGTAGCTCATCAGGTAGAGCAACGGATTGAAAATCCGTGTGTGGTTGGTTCGAGTCCGACCGTAGCTACCAGCAATAGGGAAGTGTGGTCGAGTGGTCTATGGCTCCGGTCTTGAAAACCGGCGAACCGAAAGGTTCCGTGAGTTCGAATCTCACCGCTTCCGCCAGACAAGGAGAGTGGGCCGGATGGTAAGGCAGCAGTTTGCTAAACTGTAGATCCGCAAGGGTCAATGGGTTCGATTCCCATACTCTCCGCCAAAAGATATGCCAGCGAGACTGGGTAGTCAGAGAGGTTTTATAAACCTTTTAGCGCCAGATTAGCGTTCTTGATAGGGTTCGAGTCCCTACGCTGGTACCATATATGGTAGTGTAGCATAACGGTAGTGCAACAGCTTCATACGCTGCAAAGTGTAAGTTCGATTCTTACCATTACCACCAAATATTGCGGGCTAGAGAAATGGTTATCTCATCGGTCTCATAAGCCGAAGGTACTTGGTTCGATTCCAAGGCTCCGCAACCAATTAGCCCTTGTAGTTCAACGGATTAGAATACGATGCTACGAACGTCGGGATAGGGGTTCGATTCCCTTCGAGGGTACCACAATGCTTCTATAGTACAGTGGTAGTACACGGCCTTGGTAAGGCTGAGACCTGAGTTCAATCCTCGGTGGAAGCACCATCGTGAGATATAGCAATACGTTCAACTATTCCATAATGATAGTCTTTAAGTATTTCTATTTCGAGTTCGCAAATTTTAATACGACGAGTAAAGTCTTCGTGTTCGCGATCTCTCTGTTCTATTTGATTTTGAACAGACTCAAGTAATATATTCTTTTTATTATGATTTGCATTTATTCTGACAATCACTTTATTTAGATTCTCTTTATATTTGTTGCAAATATTAATATTGTTTGCCATGTCAGATTTTATTGTCAATACTTGATTTCGCATTTCCTGAACCAGGTCTCCTGCTTCGGAATCAAAATTGGGGACAATAGCATTTAGCATTTGATTAATATGTTCAATTGCACTGTTTCTAATTACAAGATTGGATTCAGCGTCTCCTGACATATCATATGCTTTTTTGCGAATAGGGTCAGATAAAATTTCATACGCTTCTTTTATGCGTTTGAATTTTTCTTCGTCTCCTCCCTTGTCGGGATGGTGTATATTAGCTAACGATCTAAATTTGAGTTTTATCTCTTCGTCGGTAGCTTCTATAGAAACTTCTAGTTCAAGGTATGGATCCATGGGAAGATATATATTAAGTTCTATTATTTATTAGGAGTTAACAATGAGCGGAAAAGGATCAGCCCCAAGACCTTTTAGTGTCAGTAATGAAGAATATGCAAATCGTTGGGATGCAATTTTTCAAAGAGACAAAAGAAAAGAAGAAGATGCTAAAATAGAAGATGAGGCATTTAAATTATTAGAAGAACAAAATAAGTGGCGAAAAAACAATACCGGTACAAATAAAAATGAGTACTACGATGTGTTGACCACAGAAGATGCGCTAGACAAATTAGCAAAAATAAATGATGAACTTGGATTATCGTATGAGGATACTTACAATCCATTAGTAAAATAATTATTCCGGTGTAGTATAATGGCAGTGCGATGGTCTCCAAAACCATTAGTGGGGGTTCGATTCCCTCCACCGGAACCAAAAATAATGTAAGATAATGCTTGACAAAGGTGTTAAAATATATTATAATAAGACATGTAACAGACAATGCGGGATTGGTTTAATGGTAAAACGAAACCTTGCCAAGGTTTAGTCACCAGTTCGATTCTGGTATCCCGCTCCAAACGAGGTGTATGATGAAAAAATTAAACATTGCAGAAGTGACTTCGTTCATTGAAGCACAAAGTCCGGAAACCAAAATATACATTGGTGCGGACTCTGAACGCTACAAACGAGGTAATCTTTGGTACGCAGATTATACTCTTGCAGTGGTAGTTCACATCGATGGTTGTCACGGTTGCAAGATTTTTGGCGAAGTACAAACAGAAATTGATTATGATGCAAAGAACAGTAGACCTTCTTTGCGTCTAATGAACGAAGTGTACAAAGTCGCAGAACTATTTCAGAAATTGGTTGATGTAATTGGTGAACGTGAAGTTCAGATTCATCTTGACATTAACCCTAAAGAATGTTATAATAGTTCTATAGTGATTCAGCAAGCGGTTGGTTATATCAAAGGAACCTGTAATGTGGTACCAATGGTAAAACCAAATGCGTTTGCAGCAAGCTATGCCGCAGATAGACTGAAAGAGGTCATGGCAATGGCAGCGTAAAGAGTTGGGGATAGGTGCAGCAATACAAACAAAACTAGAGAGTGGGTGGAGTGGTGATTACTGGAGCTTAATTGCTTTGAAGGTAATCACTGAAGCAAAGCCAACAAGGTGAGTTTCGATTTTCTCACTGTAAACAAAAAGTAGACAACTATCCCGTTGTTTTTAGGTTAAGTTCAGCAATTAAAATTACACGCTTATACTGTAAAAAAATTAACCTGTTGATTGAAAAGGAGTTCATTATGTCAACATTCGTAGAAGCAGTAGCAAATCAAGAAGCACGTACTGTTAACGGTATGAAAGCTCGCAAATCTACAGCAAATGCTGTTGTGGATTTGTTTTATAACATTGGCGCATCTCGCGGCAAGAACATCGTCCCTGCATTTACTGCAGCATTTGTCGAGGATAAAGACTTGGCATTGCGTGTAGCAGCTTGGGCTCGAGATGTTCGAGGCGGCTCAGGTGAACGACAACTATTTCGCGACATTCTAGTTTACCTGGAAAAGACCGACGTAGAAGCAGCTAAAGCATTACTGGCTAAAGTGCCAGAACTTGGTCGTTGGGATGACTTGTTCGTCTTTAAAACTAAAGAAATGAAAGAAGCAGCTTACTCAATGTTAGGCGATGCCCTGCGTGCTAAAAACGGTTTGGCGGCTAAATGGACTCCTCGTCAAGGCCCTATCGCTGTAGAAATTCGTGAGTTCTTCGGAATGTCACCTAAGTTCTATCGTAAGTCCCTTGTAGAAATGACCAAGGTTGTTGAAACTCAAATGTGTGCGAAAGAATGGGATGCCATTAACTTTAGCCATGTTCCTTCTTTGGCAGCTTCTCGTTACAAGAAAGCATTTAATCGTCATACTGAAAAGTATGCAGAATATGTTGCCGCACTTGTTAAAGGTGAAGATCCTGCAGTTAAAGTTAATGCTGCCGCAGTATATCCATACGATGTATTGAAAGGTCGTATCACCACTTTAGGAAGTGGATTTGATAAGACTGAACTTGATTTTATTCAGAAGCAATGGGAGGCTTTGCCTAACTTTGTCGGTGATGCTAATATTCTACCATTGGTAGATGTATCAGGTTCAATGTCCTGCCCTGCAGGTGGTCGTGGTTCTAAATCAGGTGTAACTTGTATGGATGTTGCTGTATCTCTGGGTTTATACCTAGCAGATAAAAACACAGGCAAATTCAAAGATACATTCTTAACTTTTTCCTCTACTCCAGAATTGATTACACTGAAAGGTAATATCAATAAAAAGATTGAGCAAATGGTTAGATCTGATTGGGATATGAGTACTAACCTTAATGCTGCATTCAAGAAGATTCTTGAAGTTGCACTTAGCGCAGGTGTTCCACAATCTGAAATGCCAGAAATGGTTTTGATTCTATCAGACATGCAATTTGACGCTTGCGTTAAACATGATGATTCTGCAATGGAAATGATTGAACGTAAATACCGCAACGCAGGTTACGCTTTACCGAAAGTAATATTTTGGAATTTGAATGCTTCATATGGAAATGCCCCTGTGAAGTTTGACAAATCTGGTACTGCTTTAGTATCTGGTTTTAGCCCAGCAATTGTTAAACCTTTGTTATCATGTGACATCGATAGTTTCTCTCCAGAATCTATCATGATGGAAACTATTATGCAAGACCGTTATACGGTATTGTAAACGGAATGGGGACAAAAGTCCCCATTTTTCTATATAAATAAGTATATTATAAACACAGATATATAGAAAAATGGCTATAAAAACTACAGGCCCACTAGGATTTTCCGAAGTAAATCAAGAAATCTTACAAAGAGAAAAAGGTCAAATATCATTTGATACTACTAGAGTAAGAGGATTGATAGGTGCAGATCAACCCGCATCACCTAAGGCCCAAATTGGCAATCAGGTTAGTTTTTTAGATTTGTACGGAAGATCTCTGAGATCCCCTGTACTTCGAGATATTATATATACCTCTACCAATAATTATACTTCATTGCACCCAAATGCTGAACTTGTAGAATTCTGGATAGTAGGTGGAGGTGGAGCTGGCGGTAGCGCAGGAGCCAATGATCCATACTGGAACTCCGGTGTAGCAGCTGCTGGAGGCGGTGGAGCTGGCGGCACAGGTTATGGTCGTATATCAGGAGCAGCCTTTGCTGCAAATGGGCCCTGGAAAATAACTATAGGGGCAGGCGGTGCCGGAGTTCTTGCGGGAATGAATTCTGCAAGAACTGGCGGTAATGGATCAACCACATCTTTTATAGGTACCACATCTTCATATGTTAATGGTTATGGCTACGGAGGATCTGGAGGATCTGGACAAGAAAATCAAGGCGCGGGCTCAGATAGTGCAATAGGTTATGGTGGCGCTGGAGGAACCGGGGATGGCAGAGGATTTGGTTATTCAGATATAACAGGTGGTTCTGGCGGCACTGCATCTATTTCAGCCAGAGGCTTAAGATGGAATTCTGCAGGCGGAGGTTGTATAAGTATGGATAGAAAACGAGCTAGTTTATATAACGGACAATCTGTTTCTGCAGTATTCACATATGGTGTCGGTGCTAAAGGAGTAAATACTGCAGTACCCGCAAGTCTTTCGTCTTATCGTCCAGGTATTAATACTCTAAATCAATGGCCATCCATTGCTCCTAACTGTTATGGTGGAGATGCAGGTCGTTATTCTCCTCAAGCTGGTAGCCTAGGAGGCGGGGGCGGTGGAGGAGCGGATACGCAAGCGTATGGTGGAAATGGTGGAGCGGGTTTTGTGTATATAATATACACACCGGCGGCAGAAATGTCATTTTATGATAATGCACAAGGAGGCCCATATTCAAAGCCAGCTTATTAATAGGATAAGTTATTGCTGTATGAAGCAAAGAGAAAAGTGTTCTGGACGGGGGTGCGAATCCCCCCAGGTCCACCAAAAGGAATTTGATGGCAATAAGTTGTCCATACTTAGATGAAAATGAACTTTGTAGTATATACGAAGTTCGACCTAGTTGTTGTAGAAACTTTCCTAATAGAAATTCTGGAATGTTTTGTTCTGACACTATATGTGTTTATGATAGCTTAGGTAATTTAGACTGTAAGAATTGTAAGGACAAATGTTGTAAACATTTAGAAATGGAAATATTTGACATCAAGTTGTTAGACATTTCCTGTACTAAATGTAAAGAGGTGTATTGTAAAAGTTAAATTCTTTCTGACGGGCCTGCATAGTTTCGACAGGGCAAAGAGTAACAGAGTGGACAGCACGGTAATGTGAAAACCGTAGGATTGAGGTAACTTTAGTCGCTATACCCATAGTGTAGAAAGACGAAGCTCGGTCGCAGAAGCAAAAAACGTAAATGCAAACGACGAACAGTTTCTAATGGTAGCTTGATTGCTATCTGAGTTTTGCTAGTTGAACTTGGAAACAGAATCAACTAGCTAATAATTCCAAGTTCTGGAACCATCTGGTCTAGTAACCATTTTTCTTCCAGTAACTTTTGCCGATAATTTAGATGCGCCTTTGCGAGCATTTTGCGCAGCATTCGGATTTGGTTTACCTTTGTTCCATGCAGTTTTGCCCTTTTTAGCATCACTTAATTTTTGGCGTTGTTCTAAAGACATAGGTATGCCTTTATTTACAGGAATATTTCCTTTAGGTGCACCACATTTTAAATTATAATATTTTTTACCGAATTCATGATCTTTTATCATTTTTATTAATCGATATTCTTCAAGTTTTAAATCCTTTACGTTCAATACTTTTAAGATCCTTCTTTTAAAATCGTTTGGTCGAAATTTTATTTCATGAGTTAACCAATTAGAAGATGAAATATAACCATCATCTTTTAAACCGGTGTGCGATCCTATATAGTACATATTTCTTATTTTATCTCTCCATATATAAATAAAACCAGTAGACATATTGTTCCTTTCATTATATAATATATATGTCAAACGTAATTTTAAGCATTAGCAGCCTAAACACTGCTTAGGGTTTCGGTAGCTTTCCTCGTAACAGAATAAGCTACCAATTTAAATTTAAATTAACAGGAGTTTTTGATTGAAAAATACAATTAAGTTTTTGACAGTAGCTATGCTATTGAGTGCTGGTGCAGTTTTTGCCCAGGGTTATTCATCTATTGAATATTCAGACGAGCACAATCGTGCAACAAACGCAGATAATATTAAAGGCGCTTTGGTTGCTGGTATAAAAGACGGCGCTAGAGATTATAGCATCAAGCTAGAAACAGGCCAAGCAAAATTGGGCAATGGTTCAATTACCGATGGCGCAGAAGTTCGAGTAAGACAATCTTTCGGCACATTCTATGTAGGCGGTCGCTTAGGTGAACGAATTACTAGCTCAAAACATTTTAGCCATTATGCTCTAGATGTTGGTACTAAAATTCCACTTAGCAATGGTTTTACTGGTGATATCGGTGGTAGATATCGTAATGCTTTTGAAACATCTAATAACTATGAAACTACTCGCGGTCATGTAGCAGTAAGTTACGCTGTTACTAAGAAAGATTCTGTTGCAGTTCGTTGGAGCCGCACATGGAAAGATGAAGAAAAAGATGCATGGCGTCTACAATATTCACGCAGCTTCTAATTTAATGCGGGTGTCGTAAAATGGTATTACCTTAGCCTTCCAAGCTAAAGTCGTGGGTTCGATTCCCATCGCCCGCTCCAAATATTCCAGACCTGTAAATGGCTTTGCCTTCTGGATCCGCTGACACGAAAACAGGATGGGCTGTGCTCACGGGGTTTGATTGGTTTCCTGACACAAAAATAACCAATCTTTACAAGTGCCCTGTCGGTTGACAGGGTTTCTTTTTGGTGTTATAATATGGACATGAAACAAAATAAATTATATGTACTAGTCGGAGTTCCAGGTTCAGGTAAATCTACCTGGGTCAAAGAACAAGACTGGGCAAAGGATTGTGCTCATATTTCTACAGATCAATACGTAGAAGAATGGGCAGCGTCGGTTGGTAAAACATATTCTGAAGTGTTCGAAGAATATATGCCAATAGCAGTATCAAGAATGGCAGGTGCAGTTAATGATGCTAAAAGTATTGGCAAGGATATAATCTGGGATCAGACCTCTACAACCGTAGCAAGTCGTAAGCGTAAGTTTAATATGCTTCCTAATTATTATGCAATTGCCGTAGTATTTGAAACACCGTCAAGGATTGAACTGAGACGCAGATTAGATAGTCGTCCAGGTAAAGAAATACCCTGGGTTGTAATAGAAGGAATGTTGGCAAGTTTTGAGATGCCAACCGAAGAAGAAGGTTTTAAGGAAATTTGGAGAGTTTAAATGCCATCAGTTTTTCTAGTTAGCGATACTCATTTTGGTCATGCAGGCGTGT